>Ga0123342_1004362_pt1 | contig 21644 bp, 7 predicted proteins | sample Turbeawhitnodule_FD_89960 | JGI IMG/M metagenome (GOLD analysis project Ga0123342, IMG submission 89960) | Root nodule microbial communities of legume samples collected from Mexico - Turtle bean Mexico white nodule | ecosystem: Host-associated > Plants > Roots > Nodule | place: Mexico: Nepantla...
GAGGAATCTATTCAACATTTATTTTTTGAATGTGCTAATGCTTTGCGTATTTGGAGTTGGGTTCAACACATTTTTCCTACTTATCATTTCTCTAATAAGGATGATCTTCTTTCTTTTATTAAGTGAATTTGGATTTAATTGAACAATCTTTTATTCTAATAACATTTTATGTGTGTTATCAAGTGAGTTGAGACTAAGAAAACTATTGTCTTTCTCTTTGGTCGGTAGGTCACTTTTTTTTTTTTCCGCTTCACCAAGCAACTCTCTACCCTTAAATTGTTTTCTCTTCTTTCTTTTCACTAGTCTCTACTCCTTTGCAAATACTCGGTCAGGATGATACCGGTAAAAAACAATTTGATATTCAAGTGAGATTTTGATATTCAATATTCGGTACAATTAATGCGTAATGATAATGTAGTTTTACCTCAAAACTTGTGATTATTTATATGATTATTATGGTTCATTGTTGTTGGACTGAATTAGAATTTTAAATCATAATTAATAACGTATTACTTAATATTTAATCGGTATTTAGTCTTGCTAACCTTCTGTTCGATCCTAATGACTTTGATCATGTCGGTATTAACACCTTCAACCGTCGTTTGATTCCTGTCAGTACAATGTGAATCCAAAATTCCCTTAAAAAAATTAAGATTAATGTGTAAAGACATGTTTACAATTTTAATGTATAGTTGGAGCAAAGATTATTGAAATTTGTTTCTTGATATTTATTTATATTTATATAAAACAAAATTAATGATGATATCTAAATGATTAAAAATGCAAAGATCTATTATCTTGATAAAAAAGTCTGAATTATATTATAACTAATACATGACATTAGTAATGAAAATAAAAAATAGTATTGATTGTTTGAAATTAAATTTTATATTTATATTTAATAATTTAAATTGAATCAAAATTAAATTTTATATTTATATTTAATAATTTAAATTGAAAAATAATTAAATTTTAATAATTAATAACTTTTCTAAAAATTATTCAAATTTTATTTAAACAATTTAAAAAAAAAAACCAAACTGCTAAAAGAATGAACAGAAACAAAATAACTCCATCTCTAAATCCGTTTCTAACACGGTAACTTATATAAGAATCAAAATGTATTGGACACGGAATTTGGATTGAAATATCAACTAAAAGTATAGAAATATTTTTGTTTATAGTTACGTGTGAAATTAGTAAAGTAAATAATATCTGTCATACATTTTTATATTTAAAATATTTAATAATTTATATTATAATTCATAATAAAGTTTATTGCCTTAAAGTTTTAAGAAATAATTTGTTAACTCCTCTCGTTTACTTTTTATGCATTTCACATTATTTAAAAAATAATATTTTTTCTAGTTTGTTTAGTACTTTAATTTAATTGAAAAATGTCAATCTAATTATAAATTCAATGGTTACAACATATAATTTTTTTCTTCTCACACGATTTGAACACATTTTCAAAAATGTTTTAAAATGAGAAAAGATGTATGCACTATAGTGTAAATAACTATTAAATTATTCAATTATATTTATTAAATTTTATGCAATCTTTTTTTAAATTTATATTAATATTAACTTTGATTGATTGAGATGGTAATTTTTTTTATTTATGAGTATGTAAGTTATAGTGTCTCCATGTATCGCATACTATTCATACTTTGACAGAATCAGAATCTTCTCATGAATAACTCACCTTTTTTTAAATTATAGAACTAAATTTGTTAAATACCCCACTGAATTTAATGCACTTAATTTGAAAATAAAAGTGAAACTCTTCTAATCAAATGATGAATCTCTATATTATATTATAATACAAATTAATTTTAGAAATTAAAAATAATTAATTATTAATTAAATTATATATTATTTATAAAATAAAAAATATTATTTTTTAAAATAAATTTTATTATTAATAGAATTTATAAAAAAATTTAAATTAGTATTTAATTAATTATTAAGTTTATTAGTTATTAATTTTAAAATCTAAATAATTAATAGTTATAAATCGATAACTAATTAAATATCAATTTAAAATTATTTAATTAAAAAAAATTATAGCCTTCACGTGATAAAGTACCAACAAAATAATTTGGCATCATTTTGAATTGACATAAAAGTTAATTTTTTTATATTAATTAGATTTTAAAATGTGTTGACGGTGGTGTCATGTCATCAACACATTAATATAGTTGATGCCAGGCCAAAAGGTTATGCTCATAATTTACTAAATATCTTTTTTATTCTGTGAAAAAGTTCTATTGGATTCTGTGAAAATATAAAAGAACAATGCTATAATTTTAAAAAAAGTTTAATGGATTATTCAATGAAAATTTATAAAAAAAAATTATATTAGCATTGGTTTTAACTGTTTTATTGGTTTAATAATATACATTTATTTAGATACTTCTCTTGTTGGGTCATCTTTTATTAATATTTTATTTATTTTTAGAAGAATGATATTTTACCTTTTTAGTTTTATTTTAATAAACAAGTTTTAGGAAGAATTCTTCTCAAGTGAGTATTATAATCACTTGTGCGAGAGTTGGTGATTTTAAAATAACTCATAATTATATATCATGCATGTTACTTTGAGACTAAATTATTAAGTACTTATTTTATTAAAAAGAACATTCATACAATAGTAAAAGTAGATAGATATATTAATAGAATAATTACTAACTCTTGAACAATCAAGTAACTATCATTAGAGGTTGATGTAGTTGTTTAACTTATATCATTCATTCTTAAGAATGAAAATAAGATCAATTAATTATTTTTTAAGTTCCCTAATCTTAATTGAGACATATTTTTATCGTAATTTACTTTATTTAAAATATTATATATGTATGAAAAAATGTCCATTTCAAGTTGTCAATCATTCAAGTGAATTTCATTAAAATAAAATTACATAAAAATGATAAGATTTTATCTTAGTTAATTAAACACGATGGATAAGTTATTGTAATTTGTTTAATATATATTTAATTCTTATAAATTAAAAAATTAATTACATCATCCAGCCACATACGGTACAGCGAAAATTGATTTAACTTTTCTTTGTATTATCAATCTAAATGCGTATTTTTTAAATGAAGAAGTTTTAGGGTTCATTTATTTATTTATTATGTTATTTTTTTATTATTTTATAAGAAATATTATACCTGTTTATATATATATTTTTTTAAAAATTTTGTACTTGTTTTTGAACAAAGTTTTCACCACTCTTCCTTTGTATTTTTCCTCCTTCACTTTATACACTCCAATTTCAAATGGTATCTGTAAAAGACATTCTCATACTCAAGTGAAAACTTGGTATTCGATGTTTGGTATTATTAATGCAGAATAATGATATACCTTATTATTAAAATCGGTGTCTACCTATATGATTATGATGAACTATTTGTTATTGGTTCAGATTAGAATTTTTTGATAATGATTAAGAGTGTATTACCTGATGTTTGACCACTGATTAATCTTGTTAGTATTTTATTTAGATATTATGAATTTAGTCGTGTGAGTCATATGAATTTAGTTGTGTGAGTCAGCCTTAATTATACATTTTGAGGTTTCCAACTATCTTATTATGACTGATCAATATAGTATTTATATAATTTAAAATTATACCTAATAGACTTAAAATAATATATTACAACCTAAGTTCATTTCTTGTATATTATTACTAAATTTGAAAAGTGTTATCTCTTGAGAAAGGGGAGTTTGGTTGGCAAAAGTTGGTTCCATGAGAAACAACACAACCTGTTCATATTTTTTTTTTTTTTCCTGAAGAGAAAATCTTTGTCTTTTTTTTGGTGCACCATAAATAATTGTACAAGGAGAGAAGCATGTTTATGTTTTTTTCACCTTTTTTTCTCCTAATGGTAGATCCATGTCTTTTGTTTTCGATGAAAATTTAACCATTAAGGGCGTGTTCGGGACAGCAAAAAAAGCAAATGAAAAATAGTGAAAAAAATACAAGTGTTTAATTTAGGCATCTAACTGTATGACAGAATTGTTAAATCTAAAAGGTATCCAAACAAGACACTAGAGTGTTAATTATGGATCGGTTCCTTTTAAAGGAAAAAAAAAAAAAATTTAGTGATTATTTGTAAAAGTAAATTCATGTTCTATAAAAAAATGGTTTAAATAGTTTATAACTTTTTTACGGATATTTTTTAATTGTTTTGGAAACAAATAATAACAAACACATGAGAAGCCATTTTTTTAAAAAACAAAAGTAATTATTTGATTTAAAAATGGCACAACTAGTCTCTATAAGGTACGGCTGTGGATAATTTAATTACTTATAAAGAGGAGGAATAATTGAAATGGAAACAAGAAAGAGCAAGTAACAGGTATTATGTATAAAAAAAATTATTTTATTGTTTATAATTTCAAATTAAATCAATATCACAACAATATATTTACATAGATCTATCTTAAGGCTTTTATATATATACTTAAAAAAAAATATTTTTTAGTTCAACCTTCAATTTTGTATATTATATGTTCATACTTAATTCAATTATTCTAGGATGCTTTAAATTAATGGGTTTAGGATTAAATGTGAATGATGGAATACATACAAAATAAGAAAAAGGAAAAAATATATTTTTAAATATAAAACTAAAATTTAAAGATTAGTGTTGCTTCAATAACTTTATTACTAGAGAATATAGATAACAATATTAGGAGATATCCTGATTTGCGTCAAGAAATACGAAGGAAAAAAAGTTCAAACACACTTTTTAATTTTTTACAATTTTCTCTTAAATTATTAGAGATCTCACATCGCCTAAAGATTAGAGTCTTTCATTGTATATAAGTGGGTGCAAACCTCAACTTCATGAACCAATTTTATAGAGTTGAGTTATACTTAAAGTTTACTTCTTAATATGGTATCAGAGCCATTTCAAGTATATCTTAGAAATTCTACATCAACTAGATATTAGAGTATTTCATTTCATTGTATATCCCTTCCCACAATCCAAACCAAATTACAAATACAAATTAAAGAATTACAATTTATTATTATGCATAGTGGAGTTTGGTGTTTATTATATTACTTAAGAGAATCAATCACATCATGAATCCTAGTTCATCTGAAGAACCGAACTGAATGAATTGGGACCACAAATATGGAGTGGTCCATGCATTCTCTCATAATCTTTTTAGAGGATACCAACCTATCTCACACTGCTTTTTCCTTTTTATTCACTCCAAAACAACTCTGCATCTTCGTTTACAACATTCCTTATCAAGTACCAAATGTTGGTTCGTCCACTTTTTCCATATTTCCTCCACCCTTCGTTTCGTCCTAAATGGTAAGCATTTCATCAAACGTCTTATCTGCATAATACATTTCCTACTTGTGTCACCATCAACGCTCACAAATTAGGTTAGTCTAAACCCCCATTACATATATATAAATAAAAAGTCATATATTTTGAGAACCGTGCACCAAATTATAACCAAAGAGAAAAACAAATTTTTATTAAGTATAAATTTAGGTTTGGTATGTTTGATTAATACTTAATTATAATCAATATTTATTCTTCTTGTATTAAGATTGAGAGAATTATTATCTTTTTTTTGTCCTCTTCGTAAATTTCTAGTTCCAATAGTAATCGCAAAAGACACTCCGATGTTAAAGTGAGATTTTAGTATTCGATGCTAGATGCGGTTAATGTGTGATGATGACGTACCTATTTATATGATTATTATGAATCATTTGCTATTGGGTCAGATTAGAATTTTGGATCAGAACGAAGAATGTGATGCTTAATTACTGTTTGGTGCAGTTAATCTTTTATTGGGTTTAACGAAATCTGGTCATATCATCGATCAACACGCTGAGACCTCCATCTATCATCCAATAGCGATCGATACACTTGCTCCAGACTCGATAGGTTTGAACTTGAAGAATTTATTTGTAACGGTTGCTTACCACTAATAAATATAAATTTAAGTTTGGTATGTTTGATTAATACTTAATTATACTCAATATTTATCTACAACTAATACTAACTTTCTACGTGGAGTGACTGTATATCTACTCACAAAATTGATCTATAATACAAAAAAATAAGTTATTTTGTAAAACTTTACACTGTTAGTGTTGGAAGAATTGTCTGGGCCTTGTCGTGAACCGTTTGGACCCGTTCTGCACCCAGATTCCTGCGCGTGGGCCCACTGTGAGCCCATAATGGTTTCAGACTAATATTATTGTTCTTTTCATGTCACACTTCGATTTTGTGAAGATATTCTGTTCTTGGAATGTAGTAACAACAATAAAGTGAAATACAAATTCATGCATCATAGAATAAAAAAAATCTTTGACTCTTATTTTATGGCTTGAAAAAATATCTTTTAAGGATAAAAAAGTCACATGTCTATAACACTAAATATATATGATGATGGGGAAATTTTTGTTCCATGCCCATTTAAAAAAAAAATAATTTGAAAAAAAAAATCTCATTCTCTCATACACAAAATACAATTAACTTAACTTATTTGATATTTTTTAATTTGTCTATACCTTTTAACTTAACTTATTTTATTTCTATATGTAAATTAAATTTTAATTTGTTTAATACCCATAACTATAAACAACATTAGTCACGGTTTAAATTACTCATTATGAACCTAAAATGCAATTTAGTTTTAAAACATACACTTCATTATAACTCACAACACAGTTAACTACATCAATATTTATTTATTACAGATTTTAATTATATAATTTAAAACATCCATCGTATACCATGGATGAAATAAAATATTAGTCTTTATTCGTTCTAAATTCTCACATTTCATAAAAATAATGTAATTTTATTAGTTCATTACAAATTAAGATCAATTGCTTTTAAAAAATTAACAAAACTAAAGAAAATATAATCTAAGAAAAGACATATGTCTAAAATTATATCTTTTGTAACCACGATGTCATTAAAACAAAAATTTCATCTTACAAAGATACAATATAAATAGTATGCTCTAATTTATTTATGATCTAGAATTTAATTTAGATAAATTTTTTTTCAAAAGACACAAGTTGTTATTATTTCAGGCAAATCAATATTGGTTATGTGGGGTTATTTTGATTATATATTGTAATTTTTATTTAAAATATTATAAATTATTTATAATTTTGAAACGTACACATGTATTTTTCTCTCTAAAATATCATTTTTGAACCATTTTAATATTTGAAATTTCCAATTGAAGGTATTAGATTTTATTGAAAAAAAAAACTAAACCAAAATTTATATATTAATAAATCAAAACTTATATATTAATAAAAACGATAATCTATATCTATTAATAAAAAATTCTAATAAAATATTAGATAAAGCTTATTATATTAATAAAAATGTTTTATATGAACAAAATTTAAATTTTAATATTTTTTTTCATATGATGACAGATGATTGTTGTTAGTGGGAGCGAGATGTCTCGTGATAATTACTAAGGTGAAAACTTTTATAAAAAAAAGAATGATTTTATTGACAAAACTAACAAACTAACAAGAAGAAGGCCCAGTAATAGTGATGGGCCACATTATCTATCTGTAAGGCCTTTCCCTGCAACAGATGAGAATCAGAAGAAGGCAATAGATTTGGATTTGGGGAACATTTGGTTGATTAGGGTTTGTTGGTGTTCATACTTTTGTTTTGTGTAGCAGTTGCCTCACAGTAACAGCAAACAATGGAAGCAATCACGGAGGGAGTGAACAACATCAACATCACTGAAGCCTACAAGAAGAATCGCATTCAGGTCTCCAATACCAAAAAGCCCCTCTTCTTTTACGTTAATCTTGCCAAGGTACTCATCTTCCTTTCGATATTCCTCATTTTTTTTTTTCAGTTATGGATTTTGTTTAATTTTTGTGTTCATGTTGGATTCGGATTTTATTTGATTTTGTTTAATATTTTTTGCAGAGGTACATGCAACAGCATAATGAGGTCGAGCTCTCAGCACTGGGAATGGGTATAATGTCTTCAACTTTTTTTCTTTTTGCATATTTTATCATGTGGATTTTGCATTCCGTAAGCATTTTTAGCTAATTAGGAATTTGTTTTAGGCAGATTCACAAATGATTTAAGGCTTTGGCAGGTTGAATAGGTGGTTGATGTGTTATTTACTTTTCTTCTGCTATTTGTTTTTCCTCATCCCATTAGTATGTAGCATCTTTCTCAGAGAGAAAGAAAAAATTTGAATCTCCTGAGATTTGGGTATTTGTGGAGAGAAATAATATATATTCATTGGAGAAGTCATTTTGTGGAATTGAACCGAATGTACTCCCTCAAATAAAATTTATTGAAGTTTTCTTAATGCATCCAGGTAATATTTGACCGATCCTTACACTGTGAAATGATTTTATAAAATTAGAAAAATATCCATTTTCTCTGAAAATCTTACCCGTGATCGTCTGCTTTTCACCTGCTCTTAACGAACTCACCTTTCAGAAGAGCAGCCATGCATTGCCATTCTTGTACTGGTACTTGTCGTACCATTCCTTCCCCCTTTACCATTGCTCTCTGCTGCATTTCTTATCCCCCATCACTGTCAGATTTAGATGTACAATTCTATCAGATTGAGTAGGACAGACATGAGAGAGAAACTTTAAGTAATTCTATGTCTCTTCTGTTTGTGTGGAAAGTGGGAACATATATTATGGATGAAGTGGAATGAATGGAATTTAAGTCTGAATTTTGACATTGTTGATTTGTTTGCTACATTGTCCGCTTCTTTCATTTAATTAACATAAGACAAGCCTCAAACCAAGTTTCTGATCGAATAAGGGTTACATTGAAGTATACTGTGGCCTATAACTGTTCACATCTGTTTCAAAATTTACTTGTAATGCTGGACGCAGATTTATGCTCTTGATTTTGCTGATGTAAGCATAAACAAATATTGGAGTTATGATGAACTGTGTTGCTCTTTGTTTAACCAAGCTGTATAGCCCCTGACTACACTGAAGTTCTACTCTAACGGCCATTCAAATTTGAACTCCACCTTATAGTTTTAATTTTGGATTGAAGTATAATACATTTATTCTATGGGATTGTAGAGTGATATCCACAATTAAAATGAGGAAGGAGACTGGGTCTACTACGTGGTTTATGTATAGCCATTCTTTTGAACCTATTTCTGATATCTTTTTTTTTATTTGCTTTTTTGTCCAGCTATTGCTACAGTGGTTACTGTTGCTGAAATCTTGAAAAACAATGGGCTTGCTGTTGAAAAGAGTGAGATATTATATTCTCTTTTTTTGGAAATGTCTCCCTTCTCCCCATCTCTCTAATTATTGAAAAATCAAACTTCATTCTGATGGAATCTTTTCGCAGAAATCATGACATCAACAGTTGACATTAAAGATGATTCTAGAGGAAGACCCGTCCAGAAGGCCAAGGTAAGAATAGCAAACACTTCATTTTTTCCTATGTTAGGATGTGTTTCTATGAATTCCTTGTAAAATAGTTATTGTGATAAATCATGTCTTAGATTGAAATATTACTGGGGAAGACTGCAAACTTCGATGAGTTGATGGCTGCTGCGGCTGCTGAAGATGGTGAAAATGGAGAAGCTGAAGAGCACACTGCTTAAAGGAAGTTGTACCTGTCTGGAGTGACGAAGATATGTACTCCTTAATGAACTGCCATGGTGTGGTTTGTAGGTAGCGGGCAAGCATAGAATTCATTGTATAGACTGAACTGCAATGTTGAACTATGCTATTCCTTCATTTCTTTTCCCTATAAATAGAGTTATTTTGTCTTTTTGCTGTTGCTTTAGTTCGGCACATTTAGCTAGTTCAGTTTGAACAATAACTTACATAATCAAGAGTTTTGATCCTTGTTCATTACTAACACTTCCAAATCTTCTTAATATACACTCTTAACTTTGTGAAGTAACATTACTGTGATGAATTACAACTATGGCTGCGTAATTTAGAAACATTTTCGCCTCATTAACTTGATTTGATGTGCCAAAAAAATCCCTGTTTTGGGTTTTTCAGTTGGGACTCTCCATTTCTTAATACACTTTTGGTAATAACATTTCGTGATGGGACTGATATTGGTGTTTTTCAAAAACAAGTTTTTGGTTTACTTTCTGTAGTATATACATCATAATTAGCAAGGAGTATAAATATTCTTTTATTGTAATTGAAAAAAAATAATAAATAAGGTAAACAATATATTTAACATTTATTTATATAAATTGTTTTAATCAAGTCTTGAAACTTGTATAATTATATATAGCCGTATTAAAACTAAAATTCACTATAAATTGTTTTATACTGATTTCAGGGAAATATACAAAAGTGAACTCATCCTAGAAACACAATTTTTTTTACAATGAAAAAGTAGTATTTTAAACAAAATTTTAGATTTTTTTTCAATTAAGTTAAAATTGTTCATGTAAATATGATTTCCTATTTTTTTATTGAATTCATGTTTCTATGTACAATTTTATTTTTTTAATTGTATTTGTAAGATTATTTTATTTTTAACTGTAAGAGAAATAGAAGTTGTACCAGGAAGCATCACGAATTACTCAATTTTTAAAAAAAAATTTATCTATTTTGGTCAATTGTAAAAAATAAAACATTTTCACAAATTTTCCAATAGTTCGCAGTATCTACGATAATTTTAATCTACAATTTCGTAACTTAATACGTAGACGTATTAAATTTATATTATATTTACATTATTAATTAGTTTTTGAAGTTATTTTGATTATTTAAATCACACTAGTGATAAAAGTATTTTTATTGTAACACGTGTTTTCTTACACACCGACAGAGGTTAACACTTTTGTATTACAAATTATCATATAAATAAATTTGTTAATGTTGTGGTAATTATATTAAAATATGTTTTTTATCTGATAAAAAAAATCTATATTAACAAGCATAAAAATCAAACTAATAATAATTTTTACTGATAAATATTATATAACTATTTCTGTGTGTGATTAAAACATAATTAACTTTTTTACTATTTTCTTATATAAAATGTAAAATAAGTAGCAGAAAACCCAAACGAAAGAAAGTGTATGATGCATAGAGCAAAGCGATTTCTCCATTGTGGTGCAATTGCAGCGATCTATACATTGTTATCAGCACTTCTGTGAAATCAAATGTTCGTTTTCTCTGTAAAACCCTTCTTCATTCTCCTCCTCGTCACGCTCTCACTGTTCTTCCTTCTCGTACTACTATCGCCTCCTTCCCTTCTCTCCCAAAATCTCATTTCTAGGTATGTTGTTCCTAATTTCAACACTCATCTTTTTTTATGCCTTGAATCGGATATAAAGCTTTGAAATTGGCAACTGGGCACCTTCAATTGTGGACTTGGTATCTTGGGTAGTGACATTTTTGCTTTCTGTTGCTGATCCGTGAATTGGTGTTGGGCAGTGGGGAGGTGGTGGATATATGGAGTGTTCGGAGACTCGTGGAATGGAGACCTTGCAATTGGTGGCTACAAGGCCACCAAACAGGTACTTTTTACTTAAATCAATTGGTGTTTGTTTTTACTACATTTCAGCTTTGGAAGGTTGAAATTTTGTTATATTGAATGAACTTTTGTGACTGCTGGATTCATTTTGCATTCAGTATAGGGATAGCTAGAAATGTCAATAAAAATTGCAGTGAGTAGATCTCTATGTACTAAAGACACGGAAATACAAATAATCTCTAAAAGTAGGAAACGGTAACATGAACATGGATCTATATGTTATATAACTATGAATTATATAAGTTGACAAGAAAGATTTATGTGCACAAGTATATTTTAATTGTTTTTAGCAAAAAGATGTTTCTCATAGCTAGTTCAAGGTAGTTTAAAAGGATTTGTTACTTATTTTTTAATCATAATAAAATTTATACAATAAATTTGAAGTTTAAAAAATTAATGTATTTATCGTTTTTGTTTTTATTATTGTGTTACAATCGTGATATAATTGTCAAAAATCTAACAAATATTTTTTGAATTGGATACTCCTACCGGAACGTGTCTTACGAGTGTCGTGTCCGATACGTGTGACCGACATCATTTAAGAGGCGTGTCTGAGCCTATTGTGTGTTTATTAATTGGATGTTAGGATAGGATTGGTTTTTCAATGTTATTTGGACTTGGATTTGCAAGGGATAGGGTTAATTGTTGAGGTGGGTGAGGGTTGCAGGTTGGCTTTTTATTTTCTGAATCAACCTTAATTGGCTTTCATTGCAGACAATTGCTTTCCTTTTTTGTTTATTCTTGAAATGGTGCAGCTCTACCACTAGAAACCAATGGATATATCAGAGTGGATTGCTATGGGGGCCTCAATCAGATGCGAAGAGATGTGAGTAGTACTTGAAGAAAACTCTTGAATTTCTACTCCAGATCCTTAGAATATCTTCAATACCCTTTTGCTTCTTTCTTTAACTGAGATGAAATCTACATGGGTTGCAGTTCTGTGACGGTGTGGGCATTGCTCGTTTGTTAAATGCAACCCTGGTCTTGCCAAAGTTTGAAGTGGCGTCATATTGGAATGAAACAAGGTAATTTACCTTTCCATTTCTCTGGAACACCTTGCAAATTTTTACTGAATTGTATTCTTTTGTGATCTTATCTCTTGTTCTATATTATTCTATGCTGAATACTTGGTTCCATTGCAGCGGTTTTGCTGATGTATATGATGTAGACTACTTCATAGAGCATATGAATGGGTTTGTCAAAGTTGTGAAAGAGTTACCACCAGAGGTTGCATCTAAAGAACCTGTTCGAGTGGACTGTAGCAAACGGAAAGGGCAATTTGATTACGTTGAAAGTGTTCTTCCGTCTTTGTTAGAACACAAGTACATTTCAATCACACCAGCAATGTCCCAAAGAAGGGACAGGTATGATCATGTGCCTCACTTCTATAAACCAGAAATTGATTGAAAATAGAATATAAGAACCTTGGATATCGTTGATCCAGATAATTTCATGATGAATGAGATTTTTCTTCCAAATATTCTTCTTCATTTGTTTCCATTTGCTGTAAGGGGGATTTCACTTTATTATGAAAGGGTTACAGTTGGTAAATTCTTGGCATTTTAGCACTACTTTATAAGTGAATTTATTCTTAAGCTATCTCTTCATCCATTGATTTTCAACGATGACATGTAGTATCTACAGTTGCTAAGAGCTTGTCAAAAAGGTTGGTCTGCTTAATATTTGTGAATATTTCAGTTGAGTTGTAATATTTGTCTAATGTTACCAATGATTATGCTAGCAACTTCACTAAAAAATGTAGAAGTATTTTATTCAACATCCATTTAGGATTAAATTCTGTGGAAAATGGATTGTTGAAGATTCTACATCGACTAATTAGTACATTTCATAATTATATAAATGGATGTAAACCTTATCTTGTAAGTCGGTTTTATGAGGTTAAATTAGGCTTAAAAGTCCACTTCATATGGACTATCAATAATTAAGATCATGTGTCCCTCCTCCCTTTTCTTTTATAGTAGTATTGTAACCAAGTTTGCTTGTTCTTTGTGTTTCTTCTACCTTGCAGATACCCTTTGTATGCAAAAGCTGCTCTCTGTCAAGCCTGTTTCAAAGCATTGCGTCTTTCCAGATCCTTGGAAATGAAAGCCTCTGAGCTTCTAGATGCAATACCAAAACCCTTCTTGTCTCTTCATCTTCGTTTTGAGCCTGACATGGTTGCATACAGCCAGTGCGAGTACACGGGTATTTCCCCTGCGTCCATGAAAGCCATAGAGGCAGCACAAATGGAGAGAAAGCCATGGACTGGAGACTTAGCCCGCGTTTGGAGACTACGTGGAAAATGTCCTCTTACACCTAACGAGACAGCTTTGGTACTTCAATCCCTTTCCATCCCACCAACTACAAATATATACCTAGCAGCTGGAGATGGTTTGATGGAAATTGAAGGATTCACAGAAACCTATGGCAACATATTTACTAAGTCAAGTCTTCTTAGTAGGGAAGACTTCACAAACATGCATGGCAATACAAAAGCTGCTCTGGATTATTATGTGTCTATCAACAGTGATTCTTATGTAGCTACATATTTTGGGAACATGGATAAGATGGTTGCAGCAATGAGAGCTTTCAAAGGTTTGTACAAGACTTTATTTTTGAGCAGAAGAGGCTTTGCAGAATTAACCTCAAAGGGTCTTAGGGGAAAGGAGTTGATGACAGCACTGTGGAAGGTTCACAGAGATGATTTTGCTATGGGAAGAGGTTCTGCTCTGCCCGAGTGTTTTTGCGAGTTCAAGTTGTGATTTTGGATCTCTGTTTTGGCATTATTAAATTTGATTTTGATTGTCACTTTTCACGTATGGAAACATGGAATCTAAATTTATATTATTTTAGAAATTTCATTTATGTTCTAACTTTATTATTATGACTTGAGAGAATAATTTGCTTTCTCAATTTTATTATGATTTTTATATAATTTTTAACTTTGTTAGTTGATGCAATGAAATATAGCTGAGTTGAGTTAAATTGACTGTGATTCTTCTGTGAAAAACATGAAACAGATAAAATCGCCATTGACATGCTTTTTAAACTGATCGGTAATTATATCTGACTTTATCATACATTGTCACGAATGACACAATTAGAAATATCAATGATGTTTCCATTGATAATTGAAAATAATATCGAAAATCGAACTAAAACTTCACTAACATTTTCAATCACAAAGTAAAGAAACAAAATTAACTATTTCATTTTAAACAATTTATGATGACAAAATACTCATGAGATTAAGCAATTCATGTAAAGAACATTAAAATAATTTATCCTTGCTCCTAAATCTTGCATCCAGATATGAACACCATCCAGATACATGTACTTCTACAGAAAATATTAAACTAATCGATGATTTAACGTTACGGCAGCAAATGTTTCAACAAATCGATGATTAACAACACATTTATAGGCTACAATGACTGCCATGAATTTCTACAAATACAAATGCTGGGTCTCAATGGGAGTCATTCAAATTGACGAATCTTCCAATTTAAAACAGTAACATTTTTCGTTAAATACTGTGTCAAAGCACTCAAATTTATGAGATGCCACCTAATCCAACCCTCAATGTGGGCAATAGATCTTTCCAATTTCACCACCTAATTCTCCAAAACATCATCAGTTGGGCACTGCAGAAAACAAAAAGAAGTTAATTATTCAACTCAACCTGTTCTCAGTTTCAAGTGTCAAATAGTGTATTTACTATGTATATGCAATCATCATACATCCTAGTTCTGATGAACCTTTTGCAGCTACTCAAATTTGATTGAAGTCATTAACTACTAGAGATATAGGAAAACAATCTTACTATATGTGGAAGTGTCAATTTGTTCAGGAAGCTCCTTAATATCAACTTCAAACCTAGATTGCACCTGAAATCAGCATTCATAATTATGTTAACAGAAAGCACCTTTATGCAGAAAAGACGCCTTGGCTCCTTCCATTTCTTAATGTCTGTACAAAATATACACTACTGCATCTCAATGAAATGGGGCCTTGACCTGATTAAGAACTTCAGAGTCGGCAGTGGAGGAGACAAAAGTAATTGCAAGCCCCTTCGTGCCAAATCTACCAGCTCTTCCCACCTATAAATTCATGTCTTTAGTGATGGAAGTAAAGAGGTGAAAGAGAGGAAAAGAAGTAGGGAGCTGGTGTGGTTGGGTTAGAAGAAGAGTGCAAAATAGTAATACAAGAAGCAACATTATATTGTGTCTTTCAGGTGTTTTAACAACTATGGGGTCTATTTTTTTTCAAATCTTTCTATATACAATATATAATAAAATAAAATTATAATAATATTTTATAATTTATATCCATTCCTCTTCAACCAAACAAACTTCATTTTTATTCTCTCTATTTCTTTCCTCTCTACTAAATGAACATAAAAGAAATAAATCTAATGGATCCAGCATTTACCCTGTGCAAGTAAGTATCAGCAGAATCAGGCATGTCATAATTAATAACTATATTAACACGTTCTATGTCAATCCCCCTCCCTACTAAGTCAGTTGCCACGAGAATCCTTTGCTTCCCTTCCTTGAAGCCTTTGTATCGTTTCAATCTGAAATAGGTAAATGTGTTAAAACGAAAAAGGAGACTGCAATTATAGATAAGAGTTCACATCTGTGCAAATGAATGGAGTTGAAATGCCCATTCAATCAGTCTACCCTACTTTGAATATAAGCTTCTGAGACACAGGCCTTGAGAATCTAAAAGCCCAAAAGTCTAAGCATATGAAAAATCAGCTTAGAGCATTAAAAACACATCAAGACTGCACATGCCATCAGTTTCAAAAGAACTTTTATATACCTCTCTTCCTGTGACATCCCAGAATGTATGCAGATGGATGGGAAGTTACATTCCACAAGCAATTTGTTCAACTCTGCAGCTCTGCTAACACTCTTGACAAAAATAACTACTTGGTTGAAGTCCAGAGCGTCAAGAAGATCATTCAACTTCCGGTTCTTCTCTGTCTCTTGCAATTTGATGTAGTGCTGAAAAAGGTGACAAATTGAGTAGAATAAAGCTAGAAAACAGACTTTCAATAAAAACTCAATTATCAACGAGGGGAGTGAAAAATGTTAACAAAACATACCTGGACAAGTCCATGAAGCGTCAACTTGGCCTCATCATCCACATAGATTTCCATAGGCTGAAAAGAAAATATGTTGATATTAATCATCATTGAAAACAAATATATGGATGTCAGTTATTTTCATTTATTTATAAAACAGAACAATTGCAATTACATTTAAACAAGAATAAGCTTTCAAAATAAAAAATAAAACAGCATAAACTAACAAAAATGCTTCATAATATAATAATCTTCATGATATTTCTAAGAAAAGAGCACCGGTGCTACACCAAAGTAAATGATACAAGGAACTATTAAACCATCCTACCATATAAGGTAAAATAAATCCCCAAATAAAAAGAACATTACATCTTGCATAAATTTCTTGCAAACGGGTCGAATCTCTTTACTAAGTGTAGCTGAAAACATCATCACTTGTTTATCATGAGGGGTCAATTTGAAAATCTCTTGGACATCTCTTCTCATATCTGTGAAGGTATTACAGAAGAAATAAGAAAAGCATAATAAGATATCGCCGATTGCAAATGCATAGCCAGAAACACAAATTTACAGAGGGAGAAAGAGACCAAGTGATTCAAGCATCTTGTCGCACTCATCAAGTATAAAATGCCTCACGTTCTTTAAACCAAGGTCCTTATCTCTAGCCAGAGCAAGAATCCTCCCAGGAGTTCCAACAACAATATGAGGACATTCATTCTTGAGCAATTCTTTGTGAACCTTGATATTGACGCCACCATAGAAAACAGCAGCCTTTATATCAGAAAGATATGTGCTGAATCTCTCAAATTCATGGCAAATCTGGACAGATAAAAGCTTTGTTAATTATATACACATGCATGTGTTAATCAATTTTCGGAAATACAAGAGACACCTTTATGCATATACAGACGGAAGATTAGGAAACAAATTGCTCTAGTAGCCAAGATACATTAATCCACATGAATGCAGACATACCTGATAAGCTAGTTCTCTTGTGTGGCAAAGAACAAGAGCTGCAACTTGACCAGGAACAGGATCAACTTGCTGAAGTGTAGAAAGAACAAAAACAGCAGTCTTTCCCATCCCAGATTTTGCTTGACAAATGACATCCATTCCTAAGATTGCTTGAGGGATGCATTCATGTTGCACTAATGAAGAAGCAAACAAAATTGTAGTGGACGAATCCTCAGTAAGTATATATGATCTGCCAGATCCTTTTAATGTAAAGGTTTACCAACCAATTTTCGTGACGAATAATATGCTAGTAGTGATTACCTGGTACATGAAAAGAAAATAGATTAGAGAATAAAATAAGAAAATTCTAATAATGTAAGAAAACCAAAAAAGTAAGAGACAATCCAGCAAGAAATATTTCAAGAGAGGAAATATAAAATAATAAATAATGTGTCCAGATTGTCTTATTTTAAGCCCAACAAGGCTTTTTTGGTAGCTTCCCGAATAATAAAAGGTTTTGAAAGGGAAAAAAATCTATATCCACAAGCATTCCCTCTCAAACACACAATGATCAATAGATCCCCTCTTAATAAAAAGTATATCTTAAAGAAACTATTTAAATCTTAGCCACCTGAATTCAACATAATGTAAATTTTACTGATAAAAGCAACAGAAAATACAAAACATCAAGATCATTAGCATTGGCAAATGGCAATGAAAATCACTTAAGAACACAGAAAAGCAGGTCATACAGCATTACTAGAAAGAACATTACAAAATCCAAGCCATCATGAAAATTTTGTAGAAATTGTGTGATTATCCTCCTATATTAAATTCAAACAAAGTTTCTGCTAAATCTTGCCTTCTGAAGGATGCTCAAATCCTGAATCTACAATGGCTCGCAGAAGCTCTGGCTTCAACAGGAAGTCTCTAAAACCCGAACTATGGATGCCAACATAACCCCTGCATCACAAAAGCAATATATACACAAAATCAGGAGGTGTAACATTAAAGTTTGGCTTCAAAACCTAAGCAATAATTTTTATACAAATGAAACAATGCATCAATATGTCACAAAAACCCTAACAAAGCTTCAATATAGGATCGCGTGTGTAAATTGCAGCTTATTATCTATTCTGAATTTACATTTTCAATATCTATGAACTCTACTCCACAAAACATAATTTGACAACTGTGACTATTCCTTACAACATACACATGTACGTACAATAACTTGCTCGCTAGCCAACACCAGGCAAATAAATCATTTTAAAAATAAAATAAAGAAATAATTAAATCCACATTCACGCTGCATCAGGTAGTATGAATCGATACTGGCAGAAGCAAATAAAAAGCAACACAGCTACTTCCATCACTTTCAATCGTGGAACAGCAAAACAAAACAAAACAAGAATCAAAACAAAAATCAGAGAAAATTACATGTTTTCAGTTTCATAATAAAAAAGTGGACAAGAGAAAGAGGAGAGAGACTAACTTCTTGCCAGATTCGGCAGGCTTGGCAGAATCGGGAGCTTTCTCGTCTTCTTCTTCGTAATCGAGGAGCTCTTCCTCGTAAGTCTCGGTGTCCTTCAATTCTCCCATCCTGATTCCGTCGGTTAGTGTTAACTTTTCAGATTCAGTTCGAAAGATTGAGACGGAGAAAATCGAATTCAATTTGTCGCAGAGAGAAAGAGAGAGTTGATAGAAGCTGACCTTTGAAGACGCAACGGAAAGAGTTGTTGAGAATGAGATTGAAAATAAACCCTAGATCTGGCTCTGGGTTTTAGGGGAGAGAGTAACAGCGAGTGGAGCAGGAACGAGAAGATATAGCGTGTGCTACTGTGGAATAGTCCGAAAAGCCCTTCCCCTTCCCCTTTCAACTGTCCTTGACAATACCACTAATGGAAAGAAAGATTAACTGTGTAACACAAAAACTATTTTTTTTTTTTCACAATTGATAAATATTAATTTGATAGTAAAACAGTTCGTGCAAAGAATTTAGTAAATATTATTTATGAATCAATTATATTCAAAATTTACCAAAAAAAAAAACTCTTTAATTTATACTTTAAAACTTTCTCTTTTTAAATTTTTATAATTTTTTTATTTTAGTTTTATAAAATATTTATTTATAAATAAAACTGGGGAAATAAATGTAATCTTGTTAAAAACACATAGAAGTAAATATATATTAAAAATGGATACGTGACATCTTATTAAAAACATTAAAAAAATGTAAATTTATTTAAAAATTAGAAGAGTGGTGTGTAATTTAGGATAATTATAAGTTAAATATATTTTTTATACCTGTATTATTATAATATAAAATTAATTTTTATTTTTAATCTAAATTTTTAAATTTTATAAATATTTGTATGATAAAATTATTAAAATATGTTTTTAATCGAAGTTTCATCTCCTCTTTTTTAAAAATATTTTTAATTTAGAATGATTATAAAGAAGTTAATACTATCTTCTCTTTTTGATGAGCAATGATTTGACATCAAATATTATAAATTTTAATAGTTTTTTTTTAAGTATTTATTAGATCTAAAGTTTGAACAATATAGGAAAATCAATTTTGAATGACAGTATATAAAAAAATATATATTTAACACTATTAAAGAAATAATAATTATCAAATTATATACCATTATTGTATGCAATAATGTACGATATTGTACCCAATTATATGCAATTAATTTAGAGAAAAAAAACATAGTCTATCCTCGTAGTAGACTTCAGTGCTGAGCAAATTCAACAATTGACAAAGTCAATTTAAATCTTATGTCATTTTTAGTCCACATAGTTGCGTTTTGCAAGATTTGGCTACGGAAAGAATGATTGGCTCGGGTAAAGAACACGCAAATTTATACTACATGTCCCTCTTCCAAACCAAGCACAAACATCTCAAATATCAAGATATATTTTCAGTTTCATAATAAAACAAGTGGATAAGAGAAAGAGGAGAGATTAACTTTTTGTTCGACAGGCTTGGCAAAATCGGAAGCTTTCCCATCTTATTCTTCGTAATCGAGGAGTTCTTCCTCGTAAGTCTCGGTGTCCTTCAATTCTCCCATCCTGATTCTGTCGTTAGGGTTAGCTTTTCATATTCAGTTCGAGAGATTGAGACGTAAAGAAGTGTAGTGTGTAATTTAGAGTGATTATAAAGAAGTTAATACTATCTTCTTTTTTTAGGGTTAAATATAATTTTTATACATGTATTATTATAATATAAAATTGGTTTTTATTTTTAATCCAAATTTTAGATTTTATAGATAAAACAGTAACACAATAGTAATAATTCAACATCAAATATTATAAATTTCATTAGTTTTTTTATAAAAGTATTTATGAGATCAAAGTTTGAACTATATACAAAAATCAATTTTGAATGAGAGTATATAAAAAAACATATTTAAAGGAAATAATAATTATCAAATTATATGTAATTATTTTATGCAATATTGTACGATATTGTACCCAATTATATGCAATTAATTTTAATTTAATAATGATAGAATCTCATGATTAGTATCCTATATAATGATAGAATCCGGGACTCAAATCTCAGCCAAAACTCAACAAAAAAAGTAACAAACGTCTGGTAAAAATTTCAGACCAAAAATACCTAAGGAGTAAGGCGTGGTAAGTCCCGGACCGGGAGAGAAGAAAATTGGTTTTCCCAAAACAAAATGTCCTGACTTTCCTTCCCCGTATCTTCTTTTTGTGATTTGTTTCTGGACGTGACTCCTTACCTGGGTGCAAACAGCAAACAACATATGAAAGTACTTGTGTAAATTTTTTCAGCGCAATACGAACCCAGAATAAAATTGCAGGAAGTAGGGCGAAATTTCACAAGTTTTGGTAGAGGATAGTCTTGGTTTGCACAAAATTTCTTAAAAATTCTCCCGAAATAGTTTTTTCCTGAAAATCCACCTAAGAATCTTCACTGAATTTGGGACAAAACGCGACAAATTTCAGGTCAAACGGATGAGTATTCACCCACGAAAAAAATCAAACAGTTTCGCACACAAACGAACCTTCCTTTCAGCCCTGGCAGTGATGAATAA
>Ga0123342_1004363_pt1 | contig 21643 bp, 13 predicted proteins | sample Turbeawhitnodule_FD_89960 | JGI IMG/M metagenome (GOLD analysis project Ga0123342, IMG submission 89960) | Root nodule microbial communities of legume samples collected from Mexico - Turtle bean Mexico white nodule | ecosystem: Host-associated > Plants > Roots > Nodule | place: Mexico: Nepantla...
GGGATAATATTTCTACGGAGAATTGTGACGTTTCTAAAAATGTTGTATTATGTGGATAATTGTGGCGGTTTTTAATAACCGCCATATTAAAACCGCCACAATTTACAAGTTTTTTTGTAGTGTGGGTTCAAAGCTAATCAATGACTAAAAAAAGGGAATGCAACAACTACATTCTTCAAGCCTATATAAAGACATGCTTTTGAAGAGAAGAAAAAAACATAATTAGAGTCATTACTTGCAAGTGCTGAAACTCCACTATATTTTTTTTTTGCACCCTTAAAGCTTTGTAAGAAAATGGTTTATGTTCATATTAGAAAACTAGGAAAGAAAGTCTTTCATTGTAACCTCGAAAGATGTAATCCCTCCCTACTAAGCAAGCCATGTGAGTTGTTGATCACAAAGACAACTTTCATTGCCTTAAGCCAGAAGTGGCTTGTGGAAAAAAATACTTGGTTAATCTATGAGTGACTTGTGAAAATAATACTTGGTTAAATCACGAGTGACTTGTGGAAAAAATACATGGTTAGGTCATGAGTGACTTGTGGAAAGAATACTTGGTTAAGTTAGAAGTGGCTTGTGAAAAGAATACTTAGGCTAATACAATAGTGACTTGCTAAAAAAAATAATTAGGTTAATTCAAGAGTGACTTGTCGATAGAATACTTATTTGTAATTTACAATGGTAGTCTACCTAGTGGAACTTATATGTTTGGTAAAGACATGAACATAGTATATTGTGATAAACGAACCAATATAAAAATACTGAGTAATTCTTCTTCCTTTAATATCTTACATTGCATGTTATTTAGTTTGTGCTAACTAAAGGAAGAAGATTTATGCAAATCTTTTTGTGAAAATCTTTATTGGTTTGTCTGACCAAATACAAAATCTATCATTTGATTATTAGATGATACTTGTAAAAAATTGTACAAATATTATAAACACAACTCAACCATCATTTCTCGTATTTTTTATTTTTTATTTTTGTTAGCATGCACTCCATGCATGTATTAAATGTTTTTCTCTTCTTTAAGCAACATCTTGATAACTGGATGTACTCATATCTTTTTGGACATAGCGCTTTTACTTGAACTTGTAAAAAATGCAAGGTGGTACAAAGAAGATAGACTTTTGCAATTTGACAAAGCAAGCACATGGGAGTTGTTGAAGGAAAACAACTTTAACTCAGGTTCCAAGAGGTCATTGAAGTGATGTAAACTTCTTCATATCTTATTGGTCAGATGTAAGAAACGGACATTCCCTGCAACATAGATTAAACATACAAATATTCTTTTGAGTATTGTGTTAGCTTAAGACTATGCATGTCGTTTGAGCATCACAATGCTTATTAAACGTAAAACCAAGACCGCACAATGTTGTATTATTTGACAGATGGAACACTTGCATATTTCATACCTATCAATAAATAAACACTTAAAATGTTACAAAAGAAGTATGACCATGTTTTATGCTTTGTTATTTTTAGCACTTGATCAAAATCATAGGTGTTGAAATTTTCTCTTAGCACCAACCTTTAGGTTTATTTCACAAGTTCTTCATATATCTTTGATAATTATTTCCTTTGCATTTATATTTATTGTTATTTATTTTCTAATTGGATTTACATTTCCATGAGATTGAAGTTCTTTTTTCAACAACTCATGAACACTTATTTATGTTGATCATGATGCTAAATTAGAAGTTATTGAAGTAGAACAAACCTTGTATCCCAATCAATCTTTAAAAGGGTTAGTTATGACTAAATCTTTTAATTTTGAGGATCCTTTGGATTTTAACCTAAAGTTTTGGGAGAATTCATTTTTTCTCATGTTGGATCCAAGTGAAATATTTATGATGAAGAATAAAGATGTTGTTCTTCATGTGGTCAAGAAAGAAAATTAGTTGGAAGAGAAATAATGTTTGTTCTTTTTAGTTCGATAATTAGCTTATAGATAGGGGTGACAATGCAGGCTGCCGTCTCGCATAGGTTCGTCATGTATAGGCTCGTCCTGTGTTTGGCCTACAAAATATGGGTCGGATTGGCTCGCCCCCCATAAGAAGTAACCCACGGACCTGCAGGCCAACCTGCATAAGATTTGTTTTTTCAAAAATTAAATTTTATTAATTATAAAGAAAAATTATTCCTACTACTGAAAAATTAAAATTTTATACGTGTTTCAATTCATTTAATTAAAAAATATAAATTCAAGTATAAAGGTTGATAGAAGTTTGATTAAAAATAATTAAAGTTTTGATTTGCATCTATTTTTTTTCCTATATTTGTGTGTAAATGTATAAGAGTATCTTATCAAAGTTCTGTTAGAGAATATTTTAATGAAGATGACTAATTTTTTAAATATCCTATTGGAATCTGTTCTTTATATTACTTTTTATTAACAAATTTTAAATATAAAACTTTACTTAAAACTAAATCTACTATCATTCTTAATACTAACTCCTTTAGATGATTAAAATAAAACATTAATTTTTTAGTACATTAAATTTATTATTTTTAAAACAAAATAAAATAAAGGTCACACTGCAATAATGGATAAATGGGGTATGATTTTTTTATAAAAAAAATTAAATATTTTTTTTATTCACGCGAGTCAGCGAGCCAACCCATCTCACCCCGTTGTTGGCCCGTGAAGACTGTGAGTTATGCAGGATGGAGTAAAGTGGATAAACAGACTAGATTAGTAAAACTGACCCATATTTTTTAGTAGCAGACCACAAGTCGATCTGCATAGCCTGTCCCGCATTGTCACCCTTATTTATAGATCAAATCAAAATCAAAGGATTATTTATATAGAACTCTGAGAAAATGTTAAGACTAAATAAAGATTTGATATAAAATCGATTGCCTTTTAATCGAAGGGAAGAAACGATTTACACCTAAAGTGACTAGGAAAATTAAAGAAGAAATTGACAGGTTGTTAAAAACCACATTTTTTAAACTACCAAGTATGCTGAATGGATTTCTAATATTGTTCCAGTTATTAAAAGAATTGCATTAATCTTAAATATTAGAATGAGTATGGATAATTTAGATAATCAATACAATAGTTGATTTATAAAATTAACTATTATAATCTAAATATTTTAACTTTAATAATTTTTTTAAATCACAATATAAAATTACCATAAAGAAGACCAGAGCAAAAAGAAAAAAAAAACTAACAATCTTTTTTCATCGAAGTTAAAAAAAACTATGTTGTTTTATGCTCAATTAATTTCTAAATACTAAGAATGTAACTCTATCATTAATTGTTTTTATAATAACATAATTTTAATACAAAGTATAATAAATAATGTATTTAATCATCTTATTTTTATATAATAAATAAAATACGAAAATGTGGTATTTCCGTATTCTTAAAAATTTTCCTTTTACTTTTGATAATTTGTACACATCCTAAACTTGTGAAAAAAGAAAACCTTAGTATTTCATAATGCACTGCATGTGGACCCACAATTTTCAAATGGTAAACAGTAAGAACTTGGAAACCCACAAAATTTTCTTGAAATGATAACCATACAACAAATGCCAAAAGTTCTCGAAATTTGGAACTATTGCACTTTCATAATGGGGAGAGACTACTAAACTCACAGGCTGTTACCACTTCGTAATTGAGGATCACTTAGGTCACTGACATTTATTATAAAAGAAAAGATAAGTGAGATTAACTAAATTACCACCAAGCAAGGAACAACATGCGACAGTCAATAGTTGTCATTCACTCATAAAGACACACACACTAGCTTTGAATTCCTCTGCACCTTATTGGGACCACCACTTCATAATTTCTGGGTCCAGTACATAAGCCCAGGCCCAGGCCCACTAAGAAACACTCATTCTTTTGTATCTTAAAAGTGAAAGTTTTGTATTTAAGAAAAAAACTCTTCCAAGTTTAAGTGATGAACTCTGGGACAATCATTGATAGAGAGAATTAGAACTTTCAATGGTTAACTTATGGTTTATATTCTAAAACAAATTTTGAAGAAAATTGAGTAATTTAAACAATGAAAAACATAGTGACTCTCCCTGAATGAACAAACTCTTGCTGTTATTTTCTATCATCATCTTCTTTATGCATTTGCATCTATTAATTTACTTTAATAAATTGGCTTGTTGGAAAGTTTTTTTTTTTTTTTTAAAAAAAAGCTAAGTAAAAAGTTAAGTTTCTTTTATCAATAGGTAAGAGGAAAGAGTGACAATCCAATAATCAACCAAGGGAATCTATAAGAACAATGATAAAGTACAAAAAAGTTATATTCAAAGGAGTCGTCAACCTAATTTTAGACTCATGTTATCAAAGTGATTTTAAGGTATACTTCAAACATAACTAAGATATACTTTACTTTTCAATTAACAGTTAAAATTGTAACAAATAAATTATTATAACTTTATATTTTATCTTCTACCCTATTTTCTTTAATTTTTATCAATCCTCATGAAATGTGGTCGTCTTTTCACTTCTTACTCCAATATGTATTTTCTTTCTTCTACAACTTTCTAGAATTTGAGATGTTTGAATTTTGATTCATACTAAAGAGAATTTTATCAGCAACAAGAGTACTTTTAAGAACTAATATTATCTGACAAGAGTGTTATTTTTTTTTTCATAAGCAAACATTTTTAGATTTTTCTACTTAATATTTTATCTTTATTTCTAAGTTAAGAAGTCATGAATGGTTAAAAATAATTTTGTATCACGATATAATTCTTTTATTATAAATATAAAGAAGTTGTATTTCAGAAATATTTATTTATTGCAAATTTTATTATAGTATAATTTATATACTTAAATTCTTTTAAAGTCCAACTTGCCTCCTTGATAATTAGAAAAACAAGGAATCTTTTCTTCTGTACACTTTTCACTGAGAGCTGGTGTTTTTCTTTTTTATAAAGTGTCATACTTATACTTATGCCAGTACATTTTCTTGCTCATGGAAAAGCATACTTACTTTTAGATCATAATCTTGCATATGTGAACAATGTCAGCCTCAGAAGAGAACATTTACCGATTCACACATCATTAGGATGATCTTGTGAAGAACGCCATGCACATGCGATGTGAAAAGGTGAATGTCTCTACTTGAAGATATAATTAAACATTGATTCGATGTAACACTGTTGGGAAAGGGTGAATATCACACTATTGAAGTGAAAATGTCTAGTTGTAGTTTGAAACAAGATATTTGAATAAGCTAACCTTTTCTCAAACACACAGTAAATTATTTTCTCAAATTCATCAAAGACAGGAAATCAGAGTTCCAAACACAAACAATGTACTATTGCAGCAAGATTGGTCAGTCCTATGAATTCGACTCTGTGGTAAAATAGCCTATTTTAGCTGAAACTGACACAGCACAAACACCGAAAGACAACTCCAAAACCAGTTACCCCCACATATTGCAACCTCTGTTTGTATCTGCTGAAAACCATGGTGCACAAGTGTGATTGTTCAAGGCCTTGTAGTTTGTTTTACGAATTTCACTGTTGAAAACAGTGACTTACTTGCTAGCTTCCTAGATAATTACATTTTATGCCTTAAAAAAACAAAAACACGCAACACAGCTTCATAGCTCAGACACTTGAAATTAGAAATTAAGCATGTACACATAACCTTGTCAGTTTTATTTTCTGCTGTTCAGAGGGTAATGAACGCTAATAAAGCGAAAGTCTGACATAAAACAAAGAACAACTGAGAATACTAACTAAAAACAAAGGACGAAACCGAAAGGTGCATTCTTGGTGGTTGTCAAAATTTATCATGACAAATTCTACCCCAATGAACAAACACAGCACCAACGTCAACAACTAAGGTAAGCTTGTGATCAACACTTGCTTTTCTGTATTGAAGAAGATATGCTCAGAGATGTGAACATCTTAAAATGGATTTTGTTATTTCTCAAAATTAGTCTCGGTGAATCTGGGTGTTCCTGATTCACAAGACTAATTTCCATTAATCATGAACAGCAACCTGGACATCTTATCAAGCCATTCTCATTGCAATCAGGGCACCTTCTCAACCCTCCTTCTTGATGTTCAAACACCTTCCTGCTACCATTGCAATTGGGGCATGGCACAAACCTGGCATCACCACAGTTGTCACAGACAAAGCCAGGATCCTGAGAGGGGAATCCTTCCAATAGCCTTGCCAATTCTCCAGACTCATTCATATGCTTCATCTCATCAGCATTCCCCACATACTTCCCTCGGATAAAGACCTGTGGCAAGGTCACTGCCTTCCCACCAAGAACATCCTGCAACTCCTTCCTATAGGACGAATCCATTGATATGTCCCTCTCATCAACCGCAACTCTAAAGCCCCTCAGAATCATTCTAACTGAACAACAATCCTCATAGGTCTTCCGGATCCCTCTCAAACTAGTACAATAAAGCACTATTCTGTCCTTAGTGCCAGGCAAACGGCATAAATTATTCTTACCAAATGAAAAAGAAGGAGAAAATACCAAAGGGCTAGACCCCATTGACCTGATATCTCTAGATAGAGTGTTTCTACCTAGTTGTCTCGATGATAATGCTCTCCTGTAACTCCAAGCCACACTTGGATCCAACTTAGCAAGCAAAGCTTCCTCAGATAAGTGCTGCCAAAGTGGCTTCTTGGTTGATGCTGGAGAAGAAGAGTTTTCCGTTGCTGTTTGTGAAGTTTTCAGTGACTCAAAGGAATCGAGCAGTTTCTTCCTTGCAGACCCATCAAATGCTGTGTACCTGCATGAACTCGGCTTGTCTAAAATAGAAGTGTAAGGAGGCTTGGGAATTCCTTCTTGTCGCTCTTCTTCTTCATCCAAGCCATCCATGAGTTCCCAAGTGTTGATGACTGAGTCTGGGGAGAGTGAGTGTTCTAACTCAGTTTGGTTTGAGGTTTTGGTGAGGTGGGGTTGGTTTTTCTGGCTCAAGTTGGGGTCTTTTTGGTCAATGAGAAGAAGGGAGCCATAGGTGGTGGAGGTGAGGGAGACAAGGTGGTGTGTGTCGCCCTTTTTGATGGGAGGGTGATGGACAAGAGGCATTGGGAGAGAAAGGGCTCTTCTTCTAACTGGGGGTGAAGAGTTGTTGGAGTTAATGTGTGAAGCAGAGGAGGAGGAGAAAGAAGAAGAAGCAAGAGAAGCAGAAGGAGAGGGATCCTGATCTGGATTACTGTTGGCCACTATGGTTATGGTTCTTGAGGCTGAGCAACCCATGATTTCACAATGAACAAAGAGATGTTCCTTCCTTGCCTTTGCTTAATTGCTTTGCTTCCTCCCTAAAAAAGGACACTTTCTATTTTTTCCTTCTCCTCACTCCAAACTTTTTGGCTTTGTAAAAAGTCTTATTTGGAAGACCTTTGTAAAATAATGGTTGTCCTATAATAGAAGATAGAGAGAGAGATATTATGATGTGAGAGAGAGTTTTGGAGGCTTAGATTGGATGCAAAGGAAGTGCATAAGGAGGTATACTGTGGTGAGAGGTGGTAGAACGGTGCTTTCAAGTGGGTTGGAGGGGGAAGTTGATGAGCATCAATGCTGTGTACAATTGGGAGCATCCAATAGCGGTTAGGACCATTGATTTTAAATTACCGATAAAGAATTGGTGAGGGACCATTTGTATTTAGGGCACTACAAAGTGGTAAAAAAAAGGGACACTGATCATTGGAAGATTCCTGTGTAATTTTGTAGGGTATACCATTTTCGTATCAAAGTACTAAAGTTAAGACTCTTTTAAGTATTGTAATCTATTTTCACATGTAAAAACAGAGTATTTGACTTTCCAGAACATGGTTAAATTGGATCTGCCAACCTCCCTCCCAGCTCCTGTTTTTCAAATGTAACATTAAATTAGCACATCTTTTTGTTCAGTTTCAAAATTTTAATAATGCACATCGTTATTTGCAACTACCCAGGATTTAAATTCCTCTGAAGTGTTGCCAGAAAAAAAAAAGAAAAAGAGAAACCGACAAATGAATGGAACTTGAATCATTGGATTTTAGTAGATATGTTTTGCCTCATTAATAATAATAAAAAAAGCTGGTTCTCGTTAAAGTTGTATGTTTCTTAGGAGGAAATAGCAAAAATAATAAATAACATATGTAGATAAGAGAAAGAAAAATTACCTTACTAATAAGTGTAATAACAAATCTCTCCTTTTGATATTAGGTATACTTGGCTTGTTTCAAAAGATGAATATAGTAAAATCATGCTGAGGTCCCATGTGAAGTGTTACATTTCAATATCAAGTGAAGAGAATATAAAACATTCATCGGTAGCAGTGATTTTCATATTCATTAGCAGTGATTTTCATAGGTAGAGAAGAAGGACTTGGTTGGACATATCCAGCCTCTGCTGAAAACAAAGAGAAAAACATAAAATATAGAACTGATGGTAGTTCAAGCAGTTAGAAGCTTCACCTTTAAAGCCAATACATGATCACCAAGTCAATACAAGCAACCCAAAGTTGAAAGCTTACGACCAAGGATTTCATAATCAGTCCTTTTCACCTTGAAGTTAATCTTTAACAAATTTCAATTTTATAAACAAGGATTTTTCAAATTTTTTATTCTTAAAAATTTAGATTAATGAGTTCTTAATTTGTAGACATATTATTTATTTTTAAAATATTTACCGTAAAATATGTTTTGTTTTGATTATATGTGATATTAAGATTGATAAAGTATGTCTATATCATAGTAGGGTTTTTGTTAGGTTGTGTTTGATGACATTGCTAAAGTGGAATATGGACTAAAATAAACCCCTTTAATGAGGAGGGGATCATATCTCTTTTATATGGATATATGAAAATGAATCACCTAAAAGAGAAAGAAGGGAGATGAAACAATGATGTTGATTTCTTCAGTAGCTAGAAGGGGGAGAAAATAGTTGAATGGTGATTGATGCAGAATCAGAAGATGCATATCACACCTCATACAAAAAAGGTGTGAAGGGAATGTTGAAAAAAAAGAAAGAAACATTTTCTACTTATTTTCATTTTCCTGGGAAAGGTTTACCTTGTTGAGTGGTGGCAGCAATTAATGTGTCAAAGAATAGCTAAATTTGCTGATAGATAAATAAGATAATAACTGAGCCGCATGTCATAATTAGTCATAACTAACAGTCAAAGTCCATCTGGTTACACTTCCCATCCAATTAATAGTGAAAGATAATTGTATTCATTCTCATGTCGGTTTAACTATAATCAATATTATAATCATCAACCATTAACATCATAAAAAAATATTGCCGGGTAAGTCACATGCCATGTTAAAGGATTATTGGCTGGTTCATGCTTAAATTTATGGTATTATAACTATTAGCTGATAGAAAATAATTAGTTAAAATATATGTTGCTACCCTTTCTAGACAGATCTAAAATGCTTGTTAGCCATAGATATTGCGTCATAAAGTGTAGAGGTACACCATGTGAAAAATTAAAAGTTAAAATTGTGATAGAACACACACATCCATGATTATAACTTGATACTACAATGTTTAAAGTAACAGGACATCCTTTAAACGAAACAAATGGTTTAGGCTAGTGACAAAGTTGCTATGTGGCGTGGTAAGAAATGATGGAAGCAAACTGAAAAAAATTGAAGGAATTTGGCATCATTTCAACTATCAAAATAGATTGAAACAGACATTTCATAATTAAGGACCACATGGTAGCCAACCGGGGCAGGTGACACCGAGACCACAGGCCACAACTCCATTGTTCCCATGCGGCTCTTAGTTGCTAAAGTAGCTGTCTCATCTACTTTGTTGCTTTACTCAACCCTTTTCAAATTTCAAAAGAAAGGTTCTAATGTTACTACCTTCTTTGTATGGCCTAGAAAATGTTCAGCATGTGTTATTTCCCCGGTTTTGGTATCTCTAGTAGCTTTCAGATCATTAGTAGACTTGGAAAACAAAAGGGGGGACAGAGAAGACGTCTATGTATCTATAAATTGTGTTTCATCTCATAGACAATAATACTAATCTTGCCGAAAGTGAAGGCTGATCTTTATAGTACACTAACAAAACTTCTGTAAGCTAAAATAAAGTTAGAGGGTTCTTGGGAAAAATAAATTGCTGGTACTCATATGAGCTATTTTTGGAAATTGGTAAACCTCAATAGCATCCCTGTTCCATAGTAACACAACTGAATCCGTTAGGCATTGAGGATATGTCATAACACTGATGAACCTGAACAGACATGGCAGAGTTCTTTCATAGATTCCAACCAATCTGGTAAAATTATTAACTTTGGCAGAGCATGAGTGATCAATGAGCCAATCTGGTAGAGCTATTAATTTTGACAACCCTTAAAGTGATGTTTGGACTACTACTCAAGATTATCAAGAGCACTGCAGTTTAAGGTTTTCTGCTAAAAATTAAATCTGGTACAGTTCTTAACATGCAGTCTTTAAACTGAAAAGGGGTCTTAATTGGTGCATGCTGTCAGAGTACAAGACGAGATTATTACAGTACACAATAGCAGAATATTAAAATGAATTTCCTACTCCTAAATGCCTATTTTAGAAGAGTTTAGCTTAATACATCCAACTATAATGGAAGAACAACACGGAATGAAGAGTATTGTGTTTATACATCCAACTAAAGTGTCACATGAAATCCTTCATAAATAATAGTCCATCAAAATATGTGTTATTGAATACCAAAGTATTGTACCACTTGACTATTTTATAAAAAAAAAACCTTTTGTAATCTTTTGAAATCCTAATATAGTACACCCCTATTATTTTTTTTACCTTTTGTCCTTAGTTTGTTCTGCTTTATTGCAGTTTGCTTTATGATACTGCAAAATTGCCTATCGTCTTAGAGATTTTACTCCCTTTTGTACATAATGTCAAAAAACTGATTGTTGCGTCCTATCTATCCTTTCCCTCTTAACAAGTCATAGACATATTAGGATATTTGGAGCGACTAAAGAAACATAATTGCAGCCATTATAGAAGCAAATAAATAAAATTCTTTGAAATTATTGTTTACCTTCAACTTTGGTCCTTGTTTACTGTAATTATATTATCTAGTTGGAAATGTGTATGAATTCACCAGTTCTGAGGCATGCTTTGAAGGCACACCCTTTCAAGTACCAGCAACAAAAACAACAAAAGTCCGCAGGATGAACCTCTTCATACATTTTGGTGACAATCAGATGGTAAAGTGGGCTGAACCATACCAAAGAAACAGAAAGAGTAATGAGAAAGATTCATGCCACGTTTGGATCTCATGTGGGCTTATATGCCTGAAAGTTGAACTCCTTTTCCTCCCCATTTCTTCAAAATATCTTTACCACATTCATTAGTTTCAATATCAGAAAAATTACGATTGGCTCTTACATGTCTCATCAGTACTCATTAAGGCTTGACTTTCTACGTGACAATGTTAGAGTTGTTCTGCTTCTAAATAAGAAGTACAAAGCCAACCAAAGAAGAGATTATTATGATTGAAGAACATTTAGTCTATAAAAAATTTATTCATGTAGTGTAATGTGGAACACTGAATCCAAATAACCAAAAGAGGTGGTTCTGCAAATTCAATTTCGAGTAACAGAATGAAATGCTAATTTTTTTTCTGATTTTCTTCTCCGAAGAATGAAATCCTAGAGACTGCCTCGTTAGGTAGACCACCAGTTAAGCTTTAAAAACGAAAGAGATAACACAGGTAATATCTTTAGGAGAACTTAAAGAACAAATATCATGCTCCAACCTAGAGAATAGACACTATTCAAATAAACTAATACTCTTATCTCTTAAATTCTCAATGAAGTGTTTTATATTTCCGTGGTGATGATGGAGTCACGCATATTAAGGGCTATTCAAAAGCCTGTATCCGATATTTCTTTTTTATGGAAAAGATAAAGATTTGGTATCGATGCTGTTGATGACATATAGGAAACACCTTGGTAGGAAGATTGTGGACATCGACCATCACATTCATCTGCAACAGTAAATCAATACTGCTAAAGTTGGGAGGTTCCTTTAGTCCCACATTGACAGTTTAAAGTAAAATAGAATTCTTTATATAACTAATTGCTGATTGGTAATGCACGACCTTACTTAAACAGGAACTGAATTCTGGTGGACGAATTCTAACTCTGTGATCAGAGCAATCTTAACTTTTTTAAGCACATTTCTGGTTTTTACTTGTGTAAAAAATAATGCAACGGCCGTTTTGCAGTCAATTTTATTTATTTTCAAAAATACATAATATCACACTACTATATCTTATGTTTTAACTTAGGATGTTTTAAAACTGAATCATTAACTAAATCCATTCACGAACTAATCACGGTTTATTCATTCAAACGTCATTAACTCAACTGAACTAATAACACATTTTAAATAATACTTTAAAATTAAATAACAAACAAAAATTAATCCAAAATTTAAATTGATATAAAAGAATCATCATAAATCTCAATTTCTAAAATGCATAGAAAGAGCTAAGTCAACAGTCTAACATTCTCATCAATTGAAGAAGTACTTGCTTGTATTTTAAAATTTACATGGAAAATTAAAAACTTTAAATCCTAGTTTAGTGATAATATTAAAAAGGCCCTGTTCTAAGTGCATTGTCTAGATCAGAAATGAGATCATTCACATCCTCAATCCCCACAGATATACGAACAAGATCTTCAGTTAAACCCCTGGCCTCACGAACTGCAGAAGGTATGCTTGCATGTGACATAAAGCATGGCATGCTGATAAGGGACTTAACACTCCCTGCCAACAACAAAAATAATAACCCCAATCAACCTCTCTCCATTCACAACCACATCAAAATTCTGTATTGCTTTCTCATTTAACATCTTACAGTTATTTCTGGAACTAAATTAATATAGTTTAAATCAGTAAATGAACACAAAATGTAGCTCTATCATGGAGATTTTAATCTGGTAAAGTACATCTAATGATGTCTAAAAAATCTTGGTTTTTTATTAACAATGCGGCTTTAGGTCTAACATTTCATTTCCATTTTTGAGTCCCAGCTTTGCAATTAGCATGCCAACATACTTTACTATCACTAGTTCCTAGCCAGTGTTCATATATTATATTGAACATAAAGGCCCGTTAAGAGAAGTGTTGAACTTGTATTGTCATTAAAGAACTGGTATCCTGAAGAACCTATCAAATATAGTTGTTAGTTTATCATTACCAAATGAAAATTCATTTACCAAAGCTGACGGTTATGCTGAAGTAATTGGTAGTTTCAACAATATGTCTTGAAAGTGCCAGTGAACCAGTCAAGAAGCTAAGCACAGATCCTGCACCCTTTGCCTGCAATGAATATATATAATAAATTGCTGCCATATAGGAACAACAATCTCAATTTGAAGTTATACCATACCATACCTGAGAATAGTGTAAATCACGACCGGGATGATCAAGCAAGCCAGCATAATTCACTTTCTTAACTCGAGGATGGGAAGCAAGGAACTCAGCAATCTTTTGTGCATTATCCTACACAAGATTTTCATTCTAAATTGACAGCCATAAACAAGCATATATAATCACCATAAAAGACACTACTGATAAGCCAATTGAATCTGGACCCCAAAAAAATGAAATATCTCATTGAGACCATTAAAATTTAACAACCAGTCTCCAAAAGAAAAATTAACCTCTGGACTAGAAGAATTAATTTCCTTAGATCTATAGTTTTAAGGAAGATAAACATCCAATTCTGAATTCTAAATCAGACAAACAACGGTAATTTAACAGATAACTGAGAAAAGTATGGGAATAGAAGAGGGTGTAAGACATTAGACTGTTGATCAAAATTATGATTAGTTTCATGCGTGTCATTCAAGCATGTTTATATTGTAAGGATAAAGAAAAAAGTTTGACTATGAAATCGTTGAAGGAGCTTTATTAGCTTCAAAATCAGACGTGAAAGCCAATCAAAGAGATCATAGAAATATATTCAGGAATGAGAATATGTGAAGAATGTGAAGCAGAACCCCGAATCATCAAGCATGCAAGCAATTTCTGAAAATTCTTTAAATATTCAAGCAAATGACTACTGAGTTGGAAAGAGAAGGATATATCCCTCCACAAAAACTGATTCCAACAAACAAGGTAATATGGAATGAGAAAAAGACTGAGAAAGAAATTTTCATTTTGAGAAAAACAAAAGGGTAAAACTTCCCAACTGATAAAATTCACAAGGATACAATACAACTATTCTATGACTACAATATCCTTATCCCACTAGGTGAAGTGGACTACATGGATCATACAACACCATTGGGTCGGTTAAAAATCAAATTACCAAGGATATTACTAACCATGAGATTCCTTTTAATATTCCTCCAGTGTCCTTTTCAGTTCCCCTCTATCTCTTTTCACAGGATCCAAAACCATGTGAACTACTCTCCTCATCTGTGCTTCCAGTGGCCTTCATTGTACATACCCTAACCATTTCTTTGTTATCTTTTTTCTCAATAGGTGTCACACCAATATCTACTTTTGTACAATCAAATCAAACTCTGTGATGAATCCCTAATTAAAATAACTCTCATTCTGTGTCACAGTCAATCTGAAATCTTTTTATGCATCATCTTTATTCTTAGCAACTTATCACATGGATTGAACTCAAGGAACTCGGAAAGATCCATGTATATTTTGTTAAGAAGATATTTCAGCCAGTTGTATTCTTGTTCACTAGACTAATCATTAAAAAATATTTAACTATTCTAAAAAATAATAGAGACAAACAACACATGCCCTAATATTATTATACAAATAGCAGAAAGTTGCACCTGTTGCTTTTCGACTCTCAGGGCCATGGTCTTGATTCCTCGCATACAAAGCCAACAGTCAAATGGGGCTAAGCCTGAACCCTCTGCATTTTGCAAGAAATACAATTCCTTTCCCAACCTTAAGATTGACAAAATTAGATAACCATCCAGGAGGAGATGAAAAGTGGGTACTGAGTAGCGATCCAGAATAATTTAAAAGAATAATTATAAACATGAAAACTCCATTAGAAAAATAATTGCTAATAGCTTGTGAAAGAATAAAATCTTTGATTCAACTTTCGCTTAATGAAGCTCATAAAAAAACAAAAAGGGATCAAAAGAAATACCTGACAAGAATATCATTAACCAATTTTGAAGGAGCTTAAAGCACACAGAATTCAACAAAACAAAGAGATTACCTCCTTCTCCCTTCGGTTTGAAATGAGAAAGGAATTTTCTAGTAAAGATTCAAAACATAATCTATCCTATGATTTAAAACCAAGCTCATGAAATTTTTCACTACATATCTTACAAAAGTAATTTACTCAAGAATTTCAAATATTGATCAAATCAAACCCATCTTGTACAAAAGCTAGCCAATATTTACTGATTAACAAACAAGAGCACTTACTAAAAATACGAATAAAAATATGCCATTCAATTAAATTTAAATCACAGCATTACTGAAAATGAAATATAGACTGACAAGTTTAAATGACAAAAACAATAAATTAATATCTTTAATATCTGAAAATCTGAAACATTAAAAGAGTAATTACTTTTCACCCTTCACAGCAAGCACACCAGCCATAATGTCACTATGTCCACCAATAAATTTTGTAGCTGAGTGCATGACAATATCTGCAGCACAAAAGTACCAGTCTGAGCATAACTAGGCTTGTTGAGATGATCTTAATAAATTCCTTTATGCATTAAAAAATAAAACAGTGAAAAATGGACTTTGCATTTCATCATACTCTTTACAAATATTTGTATTTAAAATGATAATGGAGTAAACGTTACAGTGAATATATAGTGCTAAGCAACCATTTAAAATGGATATGTAATTTTGCCATTCGTATATTTTGGTACGAGACACAAGTGGAGAAAAACCAGTACCAATAATGAAAGACATTGCATATTTTTCACTCTTAGTCTTTGAGGAATTGGAAATGGTTTTCAATATTTGACTCCTCATATTCCACCCTCAATTCACTTTTGTCCGTGTTAGCAAGCATGCTTTAAAGAAGTAAGTAGATCTATTTATACTCATTAGCTTATATAATTGCTAATACCTGCTCCAAGTTCTAATGGCCGGGACAATACAGGTGACATGATACTATTGTCCACTAACACAAGAGCACCATGTGAATGAGCCATCTCTGCTATTTTCTGGACATGAATTAAGAAAGGAGAAAGAAAAAGAAATTTTATATTATTGAGAGTAAAACCCTTTAATATTTCAGATCAGAAGTTCATATCATACATACAAGAGGACTTGAATTTTAAAATATGTTTGATATTAAATATCCACAAATAACTAAATGACAAAGTACTGAAGCTAATAGTAATTCAGGAAAAAGTCCTATAAATTATGAAGGACAGATGTCCATAATTAACTGAAATTGTAAGTTATTTTTAAGCAAGAAAACATTATTTATAATTAACAAGTAAAATATACAGCGATACTAATTAGTGTAAGAAAACTACTATTGGCAAGTCTGCAAGTTTCAACATTGCAGTGCCCTCTTATCTATGTAGGAAAAAATATGATGGAAAATATACTTATTGCTGGCAGTCATAATTAGATATACAGCCTGATAGATATTAAAGTCAGGGTATTATTTATGGATTATTATTCATAATTGTAACACTCTAGACATAAAGGAAACAATTATCATGTTTCCTAAAGCCACTATATATCTTTTTTTTTTTCATATTTGGAAAAGGGAGAGAGGAAGGCGGATCAGAGTGAGATGCCCTATTGATATACATAAATTCCATAGCATTTCCTGAACACTAAGAAATAATATTCCCTGGAAGTTGACATTTCAAATTAGATACCAATGTCAGAAACTTCCTCACAGATTTTTAGTGTAACACTTAGTGAAGTAAAGAAGAGGACAACAACAACAACCATAGAAAAACTTAATCAATACCATTAACACTCTGAAAGTCAGAAGTGCAAAATATGACACCTTACTCGAATATCAGAAATTTGTAGCCGAGGATTGGTTGGACTCTCAAGCCACACAAGCTTAGTCCTGGGTCCAATGGCAGATGCAACCTCATTTAGATCAGTGGTATTTACCCGTCTGCACAAACAAGAATTAACCTAACATCATTAAAAAAATTGTACTCCATGGAACCAACATAGTTGGCTGATATTTTGTATAATTAATTAATCAATCTAGAGTAAATAGCTAAGCATAACCAACAAATCAGACTAACTTCACCACAACTCCAGTCCTTGGAACTACTTGAGACAGCAACCTATCTGAGCCCCCATATACATCATCTCCAGCAACAATTTCCTCACCTATATGTACATTGTCCGGAGTAAATAACAATTAACTATCATGTTTTATTAAAAAAAACGAAAATCTATGTTTGCAACCCCACAGTTCATGAGTAAGTTATCTATGTAGTCTGTTCTAGTTTTGTTATGAATCTGACACAGGACCAATCGAGGAAAAATGTAAGAGTTATAAGAAAAAACTGACAGAAGCCCCATAGCCACAAAAAATGTAAACACTGTCACATTGTGCACCTGTTTAATATTTTATTAGTAAAATTATAAGTTAATCACACATATATAATAAAAATAACCTTAGACCTTGTAGGTACTCAGTAAGTAAGATAATAACTAACAATGAAGATGGATCAGATTTTATCACACCGAAGAAAGAAAAAGTACCAGTTCCAACAAGATGAACAACAGCAGTCAAAGCAGCCATTCCGCTGGTGAAGCACAAGGCTCTATCTGCTTTATCAAGTTTTGCCAGTAAACTAAGAACATAAAACATGAAAATTAAAAGAGAATGGGCAAAGAAACATAATATGAAACGTAGTTGCAACACAAAACACAAACCAATCATGTCATTATTATCAAACCTTTCTAAAGCATCGCGAGTAGGATTTCCACTTCTGGTATAGTCATAGGGACCGTTTTCTATTGCAGAAGGCTGCATAAAGAAGAGTATAAGACACAGAGATGTAAAAGGAAGATATTTAAGGAAGCTTAATATACTAAATACTCACGCGAGCATCATACATTGATCCAAGGTTACACGAATAAAAAACCAGCTATAGGAACTTCTGTCACAAGATAATATGAAAAATCAGCTTTACCTGCTTAAAAGTAGCCGTTTGGTAAAGTGGGGGGCTAATTGCTCCAAAAGGATCAAACTTATTCTCGAAATTCATCACTATTGTAGAAATACTAGGCTCTCCTGAATCCTCTTCTGCAAAACAGAAAGAATTAGCATTTATACGCAAACATATAGACCCTATATATCTGGTGTGAGCTCAGGAAATACAGAACATACCGATACCACTTAATCTCACAGCAGCATCGTCTACAAAAGATGATGATGATGACTCCACGTCCATCTCTCTGTTATCAACCAAGCAACTCAGCTTGAACCCATCTGTCCACAACACTCTCTTGGTACTGAAATTTGTTGACTTGTTAAACCCCAAACACTCCCACCTGGTTGCAGCAGTTGAGCTCTGAAACACACCGTGCCAAGGAGAGAATAGGAAGCATTATACAAACGAAACTGGATTGTCATCATTGAGTGAAAATTATGATTTTGAAACATGCTTTGAGCTCTTGAAAGAAAAGGGTTCATCAAGGGGGGAAGTTCACAATTCTCATATCTACAAGACTTCATTTTTGCATTTAACCCCAAAAATCTAAGTGTATTTTCTTGCACTCCCTCTGAAAAAAAATTGCTAATAGACAGCGAATGAGGAGCAGAAAAAACTAAAACGGTGAAGGGTTATTTACCTGAGCATAACGATCAATGAAAAGGGACTGAAGGAAGGGCTTCAGAGAAATAGCAGAAGAAAGCATTATTGAAATTGATATGTTTGGAGCTGTGTTATGATGTTGTCTGCGCTTGTGTTAGTGTTCGATTGCTCCACTTCGATGCCGTCTATGCATTTGGTCGCCATTTCGGCTTGTGGGGAACTTATAAGAATTTCATTTGGTGAAAATTTGATTCATAATTCCGAATTTTGTTTTTGAGTAAAATCATGTACTAATTTTAGAAACAAATTTTTAATTTTTAACATTAATGAACTGTTATAAATTAAAATAAGATAACAATTTTTGGCTGTTCTAAGTTTATACTTATTTTCTATGCTGAGAAGAGAATAAAATGTGAAAGTGGAAATAAATGAAGTTATTGTAATATTTAAAAATAGTAGGTATAATTTACCTTATTCGTTCCTACATTTAGGGACAATATTCAATTTAGTAAAATGATTTTTAAAAAAATCAATTTGATCCCTATGTTTTGTAAAATGTATCCAAATTGATCTTTTTGTTAAGTCCCACCTTACGACATCAAGTGTTGCTTATGTGGCAGAGAGAATGGGTGATGTCGACTGTCAATTTAAAGACACATAAGATTAGGTGTTGTGTGAGGTGGCATGAAATTAGATGTTGTATGAGGTGGCATGAGATTGGATTTGACAGAGATTAATAAAGTGTGGGGGGTTAGGGTTTCTGTTTTGTCGTTAACGTTCTTGGATGGTGGCTTCTTCACAGATACGAGGGTGTTCACAGATATGAGGGTTGTTTATGGTAAAGGTTGGTGTTGTGGATTCGTTGGTGGGGAGGAGTAAATAACTTATGTGATTCGTTCCAAGTTTCGTTCGTAGCTTCGTTTGTGGTGGGAATGTCTGCCTATAGCTTTGTGTCTATATCATCATGCAACTGTAATCGAATGGAAGTGCAGCAAAAACAATCTAATTTTAGCCATGGTGGTGGGAGCAAGACTACTTTTGTTGCTCCCATTTGAGATTGTGGGGAATTTGCGGTTTTGAGAATAACAACTGTCAAAAATGGTGGGAGGCAAGTTTGGGGTGTCCAAAGTACAAGGTGAGATGTATTGAACTGTGATGCATTGGTATTGATTGTTTTGGTTATCATTTTGTCTAATACATAGACAAAGTGACGTAAGCATTGGATGCAATTTCTTTAGATGGTGCATTGAAGACATTAGGGATGACAAAAATGAAACTATAGTTGGACAAAGAAACAAGATTTGTAACTTGGAAAAATGTCTGAAGATGTTATTAGTAGGGTTGTGTGTTGTTGTTGTAATAAACATTGTTATGTTGATTATTTTCTTAAAATTCCCATGAGTGACGTATCAATGTTTATTTTGGGATTATGATTGAATGAGTTAATGTAATATGTATTAGTATGTTGAGTTCATTCTATCCAGTATGTAATATGTATCCCGAATCTATATCAATGCAAAATGAATTTGAATGAACCAAATATTTGATGTTCTGTATAATACTTCAACATCAAATAAAGAAAAATTAAATTTTAAATCAAAATGAAATTTTAATTTCTATTTCAGTATCAAGTAATGTGCTATATAATGTAAAATTTAACCTTGAAGGAAATGAAATAAGCAGAGACATTTGGAATGAAGCAAACTTAATTATCATAGAACCTGATAACATTAATGTACTGCAAAAATTATCAAATAGATTGACTACATGAATGTAAATGTCATTCCAAAATACATTAACAGAAGTCTAGAATAATTGTTTTTCAAAATACACAACTATAAAGTGAAATTAGTGGGTTCCAAAAGCAGTCATGGCTTCCAAAAGCAACCTCTCATGGATTGTAACTTAAGCCTCGTGTTGGGTCTTGGAAAATTTGCACTTGATCTTGTTGTCTCTTGAGCTGGCTGAGATGGTTGTGAAATTGTTGGTTGAGTAGGGGGAGATGGTGGAAGGGGTGCGGTTGGAGCTGTCTGAGATAGAGCTTGCTCAGATGGCCCTAATGCAGATTGTTCTGCCTCCATTGGAGCTTGGTGAGATGACCTTAGGTGAGATAACCCTGGTGCACTTGGAGCTTCCTGACTTGGTCCTTGTTGAGAAGGATTTTCAATGCAGGACTTTCTGTTGTGGCCAAGCTTATGATAAATCCTACATTTTTTCTTTAATCCAGTTTGGCCTAACTGACTCTTGTTCTTCATTACCTCTCATGCCTCCAATCTTTTTTTTTTTTTGGTCTTCCAGAAATCTTCTTTATGGGAGGTGGCACAACATCTAACATTTTAGTTTTGTCCCATACTTGATCACCGTTCACTAGATAGATAATTGAGTTGTACACCTGTGCATATGTTTCCTTCTTGAATTAAAATGAAATGAAGTTGATTGCATCCACATTCATAAATTTCATTGCAGAAAGAGCATGACAACAAGGTATTCCAGTCAACATCCATTTTCGGCAGCTACACTCATGTATGTCCAAGTTAACCACAAACTTTTCTCCAATGGTAGAGATATGTCTCACTTCAAATAGGTGATACGCGGAAGAGTTGTGATGATGGAATTGGTTAGACATATCTAACAACTAACACAATAACTTTTTAAAACACTGTGTCATGTTGTTATCTAACCTAGGTATCCAATACCGAGTTTAATTTGCTTCCTTTTGTAACCTGTTTAAAATCTTTGGACATATTGATCCTTTAAATGAGGCAATTTTCAATCCGTTCTTTGCCCATCTCTGCATTATATAATGTTAGAATTGATGGCTTAAACAAGAGGGGGGGGGGGGGGGGGATTTTTTTTAAAAATAGTTTAACATTTGTTGTTTTTTAGAAGGTGGTTTGAAAAAAAAATTAAATTAAGCATATGAAAA
>Ga0123342_1004364_pt1 | contig 21638 bp, 11 predicted proteins | sample Turbeawhitnodule_FD_89960 | JGI IMG/M metagenome (GOLD analysis project Ga0123342, IMG submission 89960) | Root nodule microbial communities of legume samples collected from Mexico - Turtle bean Mexico white nodule | ecosystem: Host-associated > Plants > Roots > Nodule | place: Mexico: Nepantla...
AAAGTATTTAAAACTCCCTTCACCAAATATGGTAGAACTCCTTAGCAGCCCAACTACTCAGATATTAATAATCACATATGGTAGGGAAAGTTTAAGAACTTACCATTGCATTTCATGTTTACGTATCTCATGGAGTATCTAGAACTAGAAGTACTATGTTTTTCATATTCAATTTCAGACATTTCCTCTTTTCCAGTATTATGTGCACAAACTGGCTCTATTGCTCCATCAATATCTTGCTGTTTTGTCATTTCTTGAGGAGTTTCATATCCAGCATTGCTTTTACTAACAAGGGCATTATTTGTTTTTTCACTAGTACATGTGTCAACATCATGTCCATCTACATGGTCAGTTGGCACTTCATTTTCTTCAACTCTTACACCAGTTATGTTCTTTGCATTTCTTATTTCACCAATTTTCTCTTCTCTTAAAATTTCAACTGATCCATCATTGCTTACATTTTCCTTTTCTCTGCATGATGAATTTTGTTGCTGACTTTTTCCAAACTGAAGATTATTGGCTTCATTTGCATCCTCACCAACATGATCTTCTCTATTGTCTCTTCACACCTTGTCAACTGATCATCTTTGTTGATTTTTACATGAATATGTTCACACTCACTACTCTTTCTTGAAAAACAATGTTCTTGCGTACGAAATTCATAAAGAAGACTGTCAGCAGCTTGACTCATTTTACCTTTACTAATAAAGATGGCTAATTCCTTCCTTGCCAAGGAAGCTTTTTCCTTAGCTTCAACATATTCAGAAATAGTGCGAGAATATGCACAAAATGGGCAAAAAAAGTTGCCCTTTGCATCCAATTGTGCAGATGCACCTAGACAGTCTTCATGCACCATCAATGGACAAGTAGTTGTTTTACAAGCCAGTAATTGACCACCTTGATTACACTTCATGCAAAGATTTTGTTTATTAGTTCATTCATTTCTGAGAAATCTTGATCAACTGTGAAGTGGGAGCACAGGAATTCATGCTTTTTTGCTTCAAGACATTTTTTTTCGTTGTGATATCCATCACTATCACTTGATAACTCTGCTCCACAACCAATAACTGCACCAACTATAGTTTTATCACAAACAACTGGCTCCTGGGAGAGATTTAAAGCTGCGATATCTGGTTCTGTCTGTTTGGGTTGCTGTAGATTAATTATTTGCTGATTTTTTTCTGCCTTAGCATCATTTGTTGGAATGGTAGTTGTCGTACCAAGACAACATTCAGTAACCACTGGTTGGATGACATTTACATCAGAAATTGGTAATTGATCACTTTCATTACACTTCAAACAAAGATTTTGTTCTGCCTGCTTTTCCATTTCAAGGCTAATTTTTTCACCTTGATACACAATATCACCTGATTTATCTACCCCACAACCATTCCCAGTATGATCTGGAGCTTTAACACCAGCAATTTGCTGCTGTGGGTCATTTGGATCTTTGAGTTGTAAATCTTTTTCGTGTTTAGACCTAGGTTTACCTCCGGAAATCTCAAGCTGGATTCCATCTGCGAGTGCAACATGTGGAATTGACTCAACCTGCAGTTGCTGAGAATTTTCAGCACCAAATGTAGGTTGAAGCATCAAAGCATCATTAAAAGGAGTATTTGATTCATCACGGGGAACTTCAATATGGCTGCTAGGTTGGCACAATTTTGAAACAGTGCATTCATTGGGTATATCCTCTGAGGACCCACCACCCAGAGTTTCTTTGTTATTATTTTCTACATGATGCTCTCCTCGTTCAGAAACTAGAAGAATTCTTTCAGTTAAATGTTCTGACACTTCCTGTCTGAGTTGAGAAACTGGCTTCTCTTTCTTAGACTCAAAACTTGTAGATGCAGAAAATTTAACCCTCTTTGAAGTTCTACAGAAATCATCACATTCATTTAGACAGACTTGCTTTCCACCAAAGTGTTCTGTAAGATAATCATCAGCTGAGTAAACCCTACTCCTCATGGAGGGTGAAGAATTATTACCAAGAAAGTGTTCTTCGGAAGTTTCATTCCCATTCTCTAAAGTTAAGGACACTGAGATATCTTTTCCTACCATATTTTCAGTATTGGTGGAGTTCCCAACTTCCTTAGCTGAATGATCATCACGTTTGACATCATTTACAATAACTGAATAACCATTATTCTGAGGAAATAATCCACTCCTTTCTTTCAAGTAATCAGTATGAGGACGAGTACCTTCCAAGATTGTTTGTCTCAGCTATTCAGGATTAGGAAAAGAAACAGATCATAGAAAATTGGGATGAAAATGTACAAATCTCATACAGGAGAGTTCTCAAAGGACACTTCCATTAGGGAATCCCTTAATTGATCTACCGGTTCTGATCAGACTCCGCCGCAACTTGACATTGGGACCATACAAAAGAAAGGGGCACTTTGTACAATCAAAGTTTGGGTTTCAACTGCAAGAAAATGAAACATCATAATATTCCCAGTTAATATAATACATGAAAAACCAAGGATCTTATGTACTCTATGTTACTGTTGTTTATTCCTATATATGTTGCTGATATTGTTTATTATATTATATGCAGTGCTTGTCTGATGGTTTAGGCTCAAATATCCTCACATGGCCATTGGTGCTCTGGCCTCATCAACTCTGATCCTCTACTTTGATGATATTACAGCACAAGATGTTTACTACTCTATTGTTTCAAGAGATTTTTAGAGTAATTTATCATATTTTGGTTTTTTTTTTATTTGTTTAATCTACCATCAAATATATGACAAAATAATGTGACTTGATGATCAGTTGGTATATGCAGGAAGCCAGTGAAACATTCTACCAGACTATATTGAAGCCAGTGAAATTGACAAAATAGCTTCTCAGCCAAAGGGTTTTTCCCTTCTTAGCTAGAGATAGTCTGTATAAGCATCGTTGCTTGAACCTTATTCCAGGTAAGAGGTCTTGGTTTAGAGTTTCTCATTATGGTAATAGATCAACCCTTATTTGTTCTCTATTTGCATGATAACATAGGTTTGAATATTACTTTGCATGCTTTTGTGGTGCAGTATACTGGAATGATGTTACTTGAGGAAATTACCTCAATTTTCCTCATCACTCCATACGGATAAGCCAATTCAGCAGAAATCAAAGTCATCATGATGTTGGGAGAGGACAATTTAGCCCTGGAGATTACTGATACAAGCATTCTTCATCAAGGCGTAGTGGCATAAATGAATATAACATGTATATTATGAAAAACATATAGTTTTAGGAATTAATGGATGAATGGTCAAGTGATGAAATAAATGCAATGGTCAAGTTCGAGCAAATTCTTTTGCTAATTTAATTTCTGAGGTTTATTGAATTATACAAATCTTATTTTCATTTTTAGTTACTACTGTTGTAAGTATATTGAAGCTAAGCACGAGTAATGTTAGTTCTATTTTTTATGAGAATAAATTTTGAAATAAATTATTTAGTCTTAATAGTGAGTTTTTGTATTTTATTTATAAACAATATATAAATTATACCATAATTTTATTAACAAATTTAGGTACACTACTATTATTTTTGCCACACCTGATTAATATCTCATCATAAAATTCGGATTCAACTTTCGGCGGTGAAATTTATTTTATCAAAATTAAATTCTTTTTTTAATTTTGCTCATGTTATGTTACGTCATATCATGATAGTGAAGTATGGGAAAACCTTGTTATTTCTAACGCCGACACTATTAAACATCTTTAAAAAAATAGATTCATTTTAGAATATTATTAACATTTAAGAAATCTATAATCAAATGTAACGTAAAAAAAAAAGGAAGACATGACTTTATTGAAATTACTAAAATAAAACTAAACGGAGAATATGGATTAGTTATATACATAATGAGAAAAATCAATCATATCTAAAATAATTTATTAATGAAGAAGGATTTTTTTAAAGAGGGTGACATAATTTTTTCACTCAATATATGCATATGGTTGTGAAAATATAAACAAAGTATGTTTAGATAATTTTCTCAAAAAAAAAAATTTAAAGAGAAAAAAAAATTAAACTTTGGTGTAAATTTGTTGTAGTTTAGCAAAGTAGTTCCACTTTTAAGTTTCAAGTGTGTATAAAGTTTTCTCATTCATAAGAATTGTATTGAAGTGAAGGAAGATTGTGACCTATGAAGTATATTTGTGTTTTGTAAAAGAAAAAAATAAGTTTTCAAAGCAATTATTTGTAGCATAGACACCTTTGATTATTTTAAAATCTTAGTAACCTAACTTAACAAGTGACCTAACTACCAACTGAAAACTACTTCCACTTTCTCTCTCTTCATTGAATTCAAAATTAAACAAAAAGTCAATGTCAATTTACCTTTGTTCCTACTCTTCTTCTTCATCTACCTCCTCACCTCCTCTTCCTACCCTTCATAGTTTTTCTTCTTTCCATTCTCCCCAATTTCTTGGCTTTCCTCTCTACCCTTTTTCAGGTCTGTCTGCTTCCCATTTTCTATTTTCTTGCCTCTCATATGAACTTGCCAAACAAACCCTCAAATTAGAAGAAAAAACATAAATTTGTCTTCTTCTGGACTATTCATTGATCATGGTTGTTTTCCATTGAATGCCTTCTTTCAAAGTTTAGTTATTTATTTACTTTTTGTGGAATTGGGTTTCAAGTTTCTGCTGAGTTCTTGCTCTAGTTTTTTTAGTCAACTGTGATCAGCAGCAATTTAAATTCCTAAATGCATAGTTTATCTTCATGATCTTAGAAGGGATGCATTTTCTCATTTATACTCTGTTTCCATTTAAAAAGGTTTTGATTTGATGTTGTGATACTAAGAACAGAACAAGCAAATTTTTTATAACCTTAAGGCTGATGATTATTGATGACCTTTTTTGTGACAATGGATATCCTTGTTTGAATTGGTGGAAAATGGGCAATGCAAATCACTTCTGCAAAATGCGGAAAGGTTGTAAGTGGAAAGCAACTCCTTTACATTCCAACCACAAATCCTGTTTCTTATTATTGCACCAAAGCAAGTTGGAAGTGATTTTTTGCCCACTACAAAGAAATAGAGTTGAGGATTGAAAATTTAAGCATTTCTTCATTTATTTGTTGGAACAGTATTACTTGCCATTGACTCATTGTGTGAAGATAAATAGAAGCATGATATGCAAATGAAAATATGTCTCTCCTTTCTACCTAGAGATAGTGATAGCTAAGTTGGGTTTGAATAGGTTCTTCATACTCAGTACTTACTCTCTCATATCTTTTGCTAGCTCTCTTTTACCCATCCACTTCACCATGTCAAGTTTGGAGGAACCCCTTGGTCTTGACAAGTTGCCAAGCATGAACACCGTTGATAGGATTCAGAGGTTCTCATCTGGAGGTTGCCGTCCCAGAGTAGATAACTTGGGCATGGGAAACTGCTGGATTGAAGGACGAATTTGCAGCACATCTAACAGCTGCAAGTGAGTCATATACTGCAACTCATATTAGAGACTTGATACATTTTATTGCTCTATCATTCAACCTTTATCACTTTCATTGTATAGTATTTGATTTTTACCGGCCTACTATATCATAATACCTTGTATCTTTATGTAGTGAAGATGATGAAAAGTATACAGCAGAGACATTCCCATGGAAAAGACAAACAAGAGATTTGTGCCAAGATAACTGCTTCAGTCAGAATACTGTGACCAAAGGGAGAAAATCAATGAAATTTGGAATGACTGATGATTCATTCTCTGATAGCCAAAGCAGTCCAAAATGCCATACCAAAGATTTGCAAGGTTTGGCATATAAGGTAATTCAGTGGCTTTTTTTCTGCGTTCCAGTATTCTTTGTTCAACTTTTCAGCTACTAACTTTTGCCTCTTTGTGTTTCCAATTATGTAATATATTCTAAACACTCTGTTGTCAGTGTTTTATTACATTTCTTTTTCTGGTAATTAGGATATTTTCAATTTTAATTGGTTAATGGCATGATGCAGTTTCTGAACTGCATACCAAAGTTTGTAAAGATAGTAGAAGTTGGTCCAAGGGATGGATTACAAAATGAGAAGAACATTGTACCTACAGCTGTAAAGATTGAATTGATTCATAGACTAGCTTCTACTGGGTTATCTGTTATTGAGGCTACAAGTTTTGTGTCTCCCAAATGGGTCCCACAGGTACAACCGCTTTACCTTATTTGCTGTAAATTGATATTGATTTTTAAGAGTGTTGGGTGGAGTAAATTGGTTCCAAAGTGCCTGTATCTGAAATTAGTTCTCAATCTCATGGATCAACTGGTGTTTCCTATGGAAGCTTTTGAATGTCTTCTGTTGGATAAAAGCCATTCAATTGTACAATTTTTTAATATCTTTCATTGAGCAAAAGCTAGTTCAATTATAGAATTCTGAATGACTTCACAGTAGTTATCATTTTGCATTCCATCTGATTTTAAATCATTGTGTTTATTTATCTTATAGTTGGCTGATGCAAAGGATGTAATGCAAGCAGTACATAACTTAGGAAGCATCAGAATGCCAGTTCTGACCCCTAATTTAAAGGTACAAATATCTTGATAAACCATAAATCATATGATCTATATTCAGATCTCTGACCTGTTACATTTGTAGGGTTTTGAAGCTGCAATAGCTGCTGGTGCTAGAGAAGTTGCTGTTTTTGCATCAGCTTCTGAATCATTTTCAAAATCCAACATTAATTGTAGTATTGAAGAAAGCCTTTCTCGTTACCAAGCTGTTATTCGTGCTGCTAAACAACTCTCAATTCCTGTTCGAGGGTATGCCTTCTATTTTCTTCTATTATTCTAAGATTACATCATATTACTGTCTGCTGCTTCAATATCTGTATTGGGCAAAACAAAACCTTTCAAAAGGTGGCAAGATCAAGGTCTAGTAGCTGGATGATGAAAGTGACATATTGGTTGATATTTTAGATTTTTCTGACACAACATTCTTTTTCTTTTCTCTTATTCCATATGTCAATCAGTTTCTTTATATTGAAATGTGATAGGTATGTATCATGTGTTGTTGGATGCCCGGTAGAAGGACTAATCCATCCCTCAAAAGTGGCATATGTTGCTAAAGAACTATATGATATGGGTTGCTTTGAAATCTCCCTCGGTGACACAATTGGAGTTGGCACACCAGGTAACAAGTTAGATGAGTTCTGATCTTTGGAAGTTTAAGCCATCTATGTTTGATAGACAAGATTATCTATTATTGTAGACCTTTCTAAGTATGAACTTGATTAGGTTGATGAATGTAAAAACTAAGTGTCTTTTTTTTTTGTATTTTACTGAGAAATTGTTATTGGTTTGTGGTATATTATCCTGTACTTATATTGTGTCATATTCATTGTGTTGTGTTCAGGAAGTGTAGTTCCTATGCTTTTGGCTGTGATGGCTGTTGTTCCAATAGAGAAACTAGCTGTCCACTTCCATGACACTTATGGGCAATCCCTTCCAAATATACTTGTGTCCCTCCAAGTAAGTCATCAACTAAATTGCTTGGTAGGACCTTTGACTTGCTAGTCCTTGGTGTGTAAAACTTGCCATTTTAACTGTTTGAGAAAGAATAAATAATATATAACTAAAAAGGATGTAAGCAAAATGAATACTATTGGAGATCGATTAGAGATAAAGACATTTATAATATATAAGTGAGTGCAAATTAGGGGTGGCAAAGTGGAGCGGGCCGTGCAGGCCCGCCCTCGGCCCGCTGAAAAAAACGCGGGGTGGGTTGCTTATTTCAACCCGCTGGCCCGCTTAGGCCCACTGCGGGCCAAGTGCGGGGCGGGGCGGATTGACCTACATAACCCGCATAACTTTAAAATGTATAATTTTTTTTTCTACACCCCCATATTTTCTTAATGTAGCCTCATATTTTACATTTCGAAATTTTTAATAACATCTTATTACGCATGTTTCATGAAAATAATATTATGAGACCATTTACCTAATGCATCTAAATAAAAAAAATATATTTAAAAAATTAATTTTTTAATAAATATGTCTTATGCGGGCTGGGCCGCAAGCTCGCGGGTCAACCTTTATGCGAGGCGGGTCAGAAAAATCAGCCCACAAATTTTATGCGGGGCGGGCCAACCCGCATTGCCACCCCTAGTGCAAACCTCATCTTATCAACCGAATTGATAAGGTTGAGGTAGGTTTAAAGTCTACTTCTTAATATAGTATTAGAGTCATTTAGAATCTATCATAATGAGAGTTTGTTGGGTTTATTATCGGACCACTCATAAATATATAGTTGTACGCACGAGTTAGAGAATCTCAACGTAAGCGGATGTATTGAAAATCTCACATCGACAAGAAGTTTAAAGTCCACTTTTTAATAAATACTAAATACAAAGTAAATGCATGACAATTATAACAAACTAATGTTAGTCCAATGGTACATGGACCTCAACCTCATTACATACGTAACATGTTGGGTTATGATTGAACTATAGTGTAAAAAAGTTATTTATCTTGTTGTCATAAATAAATTTTTTTTCACATGCAACAATAGCATCCAAACATATCCAAAAAATGAATTCATTTTTTTTACACTCTGAACAAAAGGGATATTAATTTGTATCTGAGCAGATGGGGATTAGCATAGTGGATTCCTCAGTTGCTGGCCTTGGTGGGTGTCCATATGCTAAAGGAGCTTCAGGAAATGTTGCCACTGAAGATGTTGTGTACATGTTGAATGGAGTTGGTGTGAAAACCAATGTGGATCTTGGAAAACTTCTCTTGGCAGGTGACTTTATCAGCAGCCATTTGGGAAGGCCTTCAACTTCAAAAACTGCCATTGCCTTGAACCGAGTCACTAGTGATGCCTCCAAGATATCATGATTCATGCTCTTAAGTTTACCATGAAAAGGAATTTGCATTATCATGCTTCAAGTAGTGACACATGATCACTGCATACATGTTATGTTTCTTTGTTCTTCTGCATGCTACTTATGAGAGGAATAACATGTTCACTCTGTAATGACCCAACATATTTCTATTCTTAAAATGCAAAGTAAATAATTAAATTAGTCTTTGAAATTATATTTTAGGCTCTAAAATTAAAGAAAAGTAAAAACAAATATTTTTAAAAAAATTTAAATATATAATAAAAACGAAAATACAAACCAAACCATAGTATATATAAATAATAATTATCAACACAACTCATTTTTGTGGTTGATCAGTTCTAGAACACGAAATGGAAAGACTTGGCATAAGTAATTAAAATAATTAAATAAAAAAAGTATTATTTTAGGGTTGAGTTTAGAATATAAAATAGAAGGAATTGTCAAAAGCAATTAAAAGATTGAAAAAAGCACCTTTCTGCAGCCGGAAATTCAACTTCAGAAATTTCCAGAAAGTGCTACTGCGGATGTTGTGTCATGGTTTTGCAAAAAAAAAAATTATATTTACTACTTTATTTTTAAATAATAAAATTGAAAATAAATAATTTTTTAATATACAATTAAAATCCTAAAGGCATCTTTGGATATATTGAGTATGGTTTAATTAATTCCACTTTTAATATCATAAATGGGTAATTTTATTCTGTATAAAAATTTAACTGCATATTTATTTTTCATTTTTAAAATGAAAAAAATCTAAGTCACTGGTAATAAGCTATCAGATTCTAATAAATATGTTAAGGTATTCATTTAGTATTTATTCATGTAGGACATTACTAATATGCTTACTAATAAGTTTTAGCACTATATTATCATTTGAAAATATGTTTGTATTTTTTTATTAATTAAATTATATATTAATATTGGATAAAAAGGATTTAGTTTTAAGAAGCTAAAAGAACAAATGAGTTTTTTTAGATTTTATTTTTTTACTCGTTTTTATTCAATGTACATCTTCAGCTCACACTTTCCAACACATTAGAAGTTGCATTCTTCTACAATAATGCAAACCCCAAAATAAAAATGTCCATGGCATTGACATGTTCAACACCCCAATTTCCATCATGAACTAAAATGTCTCCCTCACAATTAAGATATTATTATTTAGTCACTTTTTCAAGAACTGATATGATTAAATCGAGTTTGGTAATTTTGCTTTTGACCAAACAATTTTCTGTTGCTGCTTTCTTCAATTCTTCTGCATATAGGCCATGTTTTTTTAAGAAAAATATTTGATTTTTAAAGTTTTGTGGTAATTATTTAGGGAAATTGAAGCTAGGGTTCTTTAAGTTAAAGTTTTAGAAAAGCAGCAGAAACATATTTACCTCCTTTGTGAGCATGCTGATAAAGAAATTTGAACCTTTGACAGTGTTGGTCTTTTGGAAATACGAAACTGTAGTTTGTGTCATTGTGTGATGATGTGCTTGGTAGCTCGTGACAACATGAATCTGACAACACTCATAGGATGATGCATCCTCCTACGTATCATGCCAATCCTAAAATAATAATACAAAAACTGCATGCCCATGCCATCATGCTTCAACAACTCTGCAAAATTTACCATGCAAATTCAAATTATCTGTATAACACTCACAAAGCTTAATTATGACATTATCAAAGACAAAGCTAACTCGTGATGATGATGATGATGAGGGACACCACCACTCTCAAAGTTCAACTTAACAAAATCATCATCTTCTGATCCTGTTAAGTGCCTTTGAGTCTTCACTCACAAGAGACACATTTTCTTCTTCTACTATTGTGTGTTTTTTCTTCTCTGAAAAGATTAAAAAAAACATGCAATTTTGTTGAGTACATGAGGCTATGATTAAGGCAAGGAAATAAATTGGTGCACAAGCAAAATGAAATAATGAAGGCCTCCTTTTTACTTTTCTTTTGGTTCCCTTTTTTACCAGTCAAAGCCATGGCTCCCCTCTACCATAATTGGAATCTCAAATGCTTCTACTTAGAACAAATGACATGATTTCTTCATTGGTCATGGCTCCTACCATGCATGGGGCCTTTTCTGCTGTTTTTGTTGGTTCCATTCCACACTAGCAGTGATTCAATACTAATTCTACTTATTTCAATTTCTGCACCATCTGTTGCTGTAGCTGTATCCAAGTTCAACTTCCATCACATTTGAATCACAGATATCATTCACTCACACTTGTTTGACTATAAATATACATTTTACTTTCTTTTCTTCCCCTTTTTTACACTCTATTTTCTTTTTTTTTTATTTTCATATGTCATTACTCTTTATTTTTATAATTTTTAGAATTATTTATTTATAAATTATCATTGGTTTCACTTTTAAAAAAATTATGCAAAAGTTTATGATATAATGAAAAAAACTCATGATCGATAAATTTTAGATTATCTCTAAAAAAATAATTAAATAAAAATAAAAAATAATTAATTGTTATATTAAGTAAATTGAATATTATTTTAGAGACTAAAAAAATTATTGATATATAAAATTATTGATAGCTAATTAGATATCAATTTAAAAATTATTTATTAATAATAAAAACTAATTTAGATATCAATAAATTTTTACTATATAAAATAATATATAATTTAGTAAATATGATAATTAATTATTTTTAATTTTAAGATTAGTTTTTATTTAACAATTATCTACAAATAATGTATGTTTTCCTTTTTTACGTAATTTTTTGTTTTCAAATCGTTGAACATTACTAGATAATCACATTTAAAATATTATTTAATTTGACGTTAAGATCATAATTTTGTTCTCATAAAATTGTTCTCTATAGGTTAATAAATATTATGTTTTTAAATCACACATAATCTTTACTAATAAAGGTATCATTGAATTTAGTTTGAAGCTGTGCCGAGAATGTTTAACAAACTACAAATAATTATGGCTTTCTTATTTTATTTTTTTAGACAGTTTAAAATGTTTTATAGTGAAATATATTGTTTAAATAAATAAAAACTGAAATTTTAGAAATTTATAGAATTAATTTAATTTCTTTTGAAACTATATAATTCAAAACTCTATTTAATAATTAAGAATTTGAAGTTATCTATACTCTCTTTTTTCATATTTATATTTTTTTTCTCTTCATGATTTTTCCCCTTAATTTGGCATTGGTTGATAGATTTTTAGCTCAACTGAAATTAATTAATTAATCAAAACAATTGTAACTGAAATTAGTCCAAATTAAGTTTTACTGATACCTATTAAAATTGTCAACCTTAATTTTTATTTTTATTTTGACAAACCTTATAAAAAAATAGTGTTGATCAACCATATTACAAAACATCACTTACTTATATTTTTAAAATCATTAAATATTGTCTAATATTATTAAAATTAAAAAAAAATGACGGTGATTGAAACGCTTTATTTAAAAAATTCAATAAAATTTCAACTGAAATATTTAGAAAATAAATCAATTTGAGTTTATATAACAATTTAAATTCAATGTATTTTATTTCCTTAAAATTGTTTAATTGTGAATTCAAATCCATGATAATAGTTTTACCCGTCAATTAATAACATGTAGAAAATCCTATAAGGATAACTTAGATATTTCCACTACTATCCTATTATGTTAAGAATAAAATAGAATCATAATGTTATATACTAAATTCTAAATAATAATAGTATCCTCAATGAGTTCCTTTTAAAAAAAATATTATTTATTATGAATTTCACAAATATAATCCTGGAAATTGAAGAAAAAAAAAACTATATTTAATTCTAAAAACTCATATTTATGAGAGTTGAATTGAATTATCATTTTTTTGCAAGTAACCCATGAGAATATCTCCATGTGAAAACTCTAGATATGTATATGTTTCATTCTAATGGCATGTGTCTCTGCCATGTTCATGAATTCCCATTTTCCAATAGAGATTACAGAAATTCATGTTATTAGATCCTAGTGAATTATATACTACTTGTTATAAAAACCATGGCATCACATTCAACTAAAATAAAAAAGGCAAAAGCTTGTAATCTACAAAAGTAGATTTTTCAACAAATTTGTGTCAAGTTTTTCTTGTCTTAAAGCCAAGGGGGCCATTCACCAAAGGGAGTAAAACAAATATAAAAATGTCCACAACCAAAAGCCATGAATTTTTCCACTTTTCTAAAGTGAGTAAAGACAACATCATTCTTTGTAAGAAAAAGATTCATGTGCTAGTTATTAACATTTTCATGGCTTATTTGTCAAACCCCCCACCAGTTTGACCAAATTATTATTTTTCTACTGTTCAATCTGAAAAAAACAATTAAAGTAAATGTACACAGAAATCTTGTGACCTATATGAATTGAAATAATATGCTGGAATGAGACTAAATAGCATGATCAAACAATTGTGAAATTGGAAGAGCCAAAATTAACTGTTGTGTTCATAGATTATTTCTTCCTTGCAAAAGATCATTTCAGAACCTAAGATAGATCTAGTGTAGCATTTGATCATGCTTCTAATATGCTCAAGTACTGCAGAATCTTTTGGAATTTTGTAGGCCTCCTATGGAATTATGAACTTAGCTAATTGCTTTTTGTTTAATGGTTAAAATCCTATTTCTTCTGTACTTTTGAGTGGATTCCACCCCACTTATTGAAATTTACACTTGATAGATTACTCAAAGTATATGGAGCCAAAAGGTACATCAGAGACAGTTAATCAAAATGAAAGCAACTTGAGAATACAAAATTCATAGACATTGAAAAAAAAGAATAAATTTGCTGTTTGTTAGAGATAGAATATGAAAGGAGTTTTTATAAGTAAGCAGCAATTTTCATCTTAGAAACCAAAAAGTAGTACTGGAACATATATTTTCTTAATAGGATTTGTGGTTTGGTTATAGTGTTAAATATTGGACATGAAGTTAAAATATGAACAGAATTTAGGTGATTAATGATGGTAGATAAGAAAATGAAGAGTCAAATTTGAGTTTCTGCATAATTGTGATCACAGAAGATAAAAGAAAAGCACTCTAGTGATGATTTATTTAATAAACTGAGATAGATATGCTATGATATTAAAGTTCAAAACTCTGTCTCTCACATTGATGCAGTGAAAATATGGATACATGAGCCATAATAAGTGATCACAGGAAGATCACCTAAGCTCCAACAAAAGTAGCAAAGGCTCTCTCTCTCTCTCTCTGGTCCATAGTTGTTTCCCAAGTAAAAAGCATCCAAACACACTCTGCACCATATTTATTTATTTGCGTTTAGGCACCAACCCCTATGCTATGGCTATGCACATTCATTGACTCACACCTCTCATTGACTATCCTCATTTTCAGAGCTCTCACTTCAAGGTTCCTCACACCATACACACAACACATGTTTGCTAACATCACACTGTCAACAAAAAGGGCCACCCTCCTTCAAACCTCAACTTTACTTCCCTTCCCTTCTTCTACACCTTTTTTTTTTTTTTTTTCTAAGTGTTTCTAGGGACACCCTTTTGAATCTGATCCAAAAAGAAGCTGATTTTGTTTCTTTCTTCACCGGGTTTTGAGCCAATTATAAGCTTTCCATGCACCATCTGTGCCTAAGTGGGAGCATGAGGCTGATGAGTCTACAACCTTGTTTCTCAATCCTACTGCTGATTCTGTTCTTGTTCAAATTCTCATCCTCTGCTGCAGAAGGGTATGCAAAATCTCAAAGCCTTGCAAATCAACCTTTGCCAAATCTTAGTCACCTTCATGATAAAGGAGGTTCAAGACAGAATACAGGTGAAGCTGTTCTTGGTGAAGAGAAAAGGATAATCTACACTGGTCCTAATCCTTTGCATAACAGATAAGTGCAGATTTTTAGTTCTAAAGGCTCCTTTTTTTTTCCTTGTTTATTTTAAGTCCTCTTTGTGCTTTGTATATATACATATATAATTTTTTTTCTTTTTTTCTTACTTCTTTTCTTGTTCTTTCTGCCTTTTCTTTTCTTGTGAGAGTCTGTGACTTATTTTTCATAGACCAGTTTCTTCTGGTGTATTGTCAATAACCATGTCTAAGAATGCTATGTTACCACTCATTATCAAAGAAAAGAATATTGGCTAATGGTTTCTAATTCCATAATTCTTTCAGATTAAAGTTTAATTTCTATGTATAGTAAGTTTTCAACAATTATGGTAAAAAGGTTAACTAATTATAAAAAATGGCAATTCCTAATTAACTGAGAGTATGCAAAAATGTGTAAGTTCATGTATTATTTTTTTCTCTTGGAATAAATGCGAAAACAAAAAAGATAGAAGATGCAATGTTTGCATCATGGATATTTGGGTTGCATTAATGGAACTGTTTAATTGCTTACGTTAACTGTTGGAAAATTATCACATTGACAGTTTTTTTATTAATCTATTATAAAAAATATATTAAACTACGTATATTTATAAAAAAATATTATAAATATTAAAATTATAAGTGTCTGTCTAATTAATTACTTGTAATGTATGGTTAAATAGTTTGAATATAATGTCATTTTTAGTCGATTTTTAATTTGGCATTTTTCTTTTTCTAAACTTCGTTTTTAACTTTTAATTTTGAAAACCAATTGAAAGAAAATAAATTATTAAAAATACATTCTTAATATAAGTTTATAATTAAAAAGAATAATTTAAAATCATAGAAAATTCAAATCAAATAAGGAAAAAAAAAAAGGAATTCCGCAGCCGGGATTTCATTCGAATAAATTCGAAGGGAGAGAAATTAACCATATGTGCTACTACAACAGATCACATAATAATTCTAGTCATGCACATCTATTTATTTATAAATTTTGCTTAGAACATTATAAAACTAGGTTTCCAAGTGATGCCGATAACTTAATTGTGAAATCATACAAACTGGTTAAAAACATTTTTTTTTCTTATAATGGTTTTAATCCACTCAAATATATTATTTATACTAAAATATGGACGTGGTTTATAAAAAAAAATATGAAAACAATATTTCTTTAGATGCCTAATAATTTAGAATGCAAGTAGTTGAAACTAAATATTATAGTTGGAGATACTCAAATTTTATGGTATATTTTATTATAACTTAGTCTTAAAGTTATAAAATTAAGATATTTAAATTTTATGTTATAGTTAGACCAGTTATAATTAATAAAATAAGTTAAATAAAAATAAAATTTAACAAATTCTATTATCTTTATATGATACCATATAATTATATTATTAAGTGGATGCAAACCTGATCTCTGATTTTATAAAGTTGAGTTACGCTTAAATTTGACTTCTTAAGATGGTATCAGAGCCTAGTGTGAGTAAGGTAAATGTTCAATCAATCTTCTATATTTACCTAGATCCAAAAGTAAAACATCTTCACTTTCAGAGATAGGAGGGGATGGTTCCATGTGAGAAGTGACAGGTTTGCAAGCCAATAAAACACTATTAGAAAGAAGATCTAGACAATATTTTCGTTGATTGAGAACAATACCAAAAGGTGAACAACTCATTTCAAATGTCAATAAATAGAAAAGAGTACCAAGGTCGATGAAGATGAATTTTAACATGTTGGATTTTCTGAAGATTATTACTAGTGAATATAATGTTATCAAAATCAACATATATCAACAAAGATGTGAAATAATGATTGTGTATGCGGAAAATAAAAAAATATCAAATGCACTTTGAGCGTAATCAAGTTGTATTAGAGTCTAAGTTAGTTTTGAGTTTCATTGTTTACTCATTTGTTTTAGTTTATATAAATATGTTCTAAGTTTACAAATTTGCGTTGGATGAGAAATATTAAGGTCCATGGGAGGAGTCACGTAAATTTTTTCATCAAGATTGCTACGAAGAGAGACGTTATTCAAATCTAGTTGATGAAGAATTCATTCCTTAGCACTTGTTAAAGATAAAATAAATCGAATGATAGTAATTTTAACTACTGAAAAGAAAGTCTTCAAATACTCAATATCTTTAGTCTAAGTATATCTCTTAGCAACCAAACGAATCTTGTACCTTTCAATGGTGTCATTTGATTTATGTTTAGCTTTAAAAACCCATTTACACACAATTAGACTCAAGAGCATGAAATTTCATGTTGCATAACTTCTTTCTAACAATCATGTTTTATCGCATTTTTAAATGATTTAGGTTCTTGGATGAAAGAAATATTATAATAAAAAGAATAATATGTAGAATAACAATTATGATAAGAGAGGTGTTTTTGAATATGATATTTAGTACCTAAAGAAGGATTGTAACATCTTTTGAAGAGATGAAAGTAGTGTGATAGTCCTTCAAGCATCAAGTTATTGTTTGAGACAAGTAGAAACTCGGATAGATGGAGGTTATGGATTATCACTACAAGATAAATGCGAATTACATACGGAATATTACATACGGATCAAAATCCGTATGTAAAATCAACATTACATACGGATTTTACATACGGATTTTTTTCCGTATGTAAACAGGTATTACATACGGATTTTTCCGTATGTAACTTTTGGCGCCATGGAGCGGGAAGGGGGTTCCTTCAGATAACTCAAAGAAAATTTAACCACTACACCAAGCAAATGCTTTAGTATGATTATGATTTTTATTATACTTATTATTATTAACAATATAATGGGGTTTGGGTTCGAGTCCTATGACGTGAGTTCGAGTCCCATCCAGTGCAGAACGCTTCTAACATTAATAAAAAATATAAATAGGTATAAATAATAATTAGTAAAAATGAAAAAATTAAAAATAAATTTTTGAACATTACATACGGAAAAATCCGTATGTAATTACATACGGATATTACATACGGATTCAGAATCCGTATGTAACGCTTACCTACGACAGTTTTATATACGAATTTTTGTCCGTATGTAATCCGTATGTAAACCTGTTTTACATACGGATTTCGGCTGTATGTAATTCCAATTTTTCTTGTAGTGTATAATGTTGGTGTTGTAAGACATCAATATCAGTTAGATGTACTGAAAGAACAATATCACTAACATGTGTAGGGATAACAATATCATTATAAAAATAAAAGGAAGCAAATGCTTAAACGGACCAGGTTTGTCCAAATTGGTATCAATTTTAACATCGAATAGCGCATCACAAGTTGAAGCATATATATCTTATGTTTAGCTTGAATAAGTTATCACGAAATAATCAAGGAAGCATATGTTTGGTCAACATATCTTAAGAAGTGAACCTTAAACATAACTCAACCATACAAATGTAGTTTGTAAGTTTGTAAGGTGAAATTTGCTCACTTATATAATTTGTCATTTTCTCTAGTCGACATAGGATCTCTAATACCCCTCACGCCTCCTATGACTTTCTTAGATTTATTCTAGTACTATTTCTTCCTATTTTTACATAATCATATTAATATTTTCTGTATTAATATCTTTATTTGAAAATTATTAATCTACATGTATTTACAAAAGAAACATTATAAATACTAAGATTATAAATGTTAGTCTAATTAATTACTCTATAATACATGATTAGTAAGTTTCAAGAAACATTATAATACGTTAAACAGATCATTAATACTAGAAAATTATTCTTCAATGTAAGAAATTAAAGATCAAACTCAATTGTAGTCCATTTTTAAATTGGTATTTTCTTTTTTTAAAACCTCTACTTTTAGTTTTTAATTTTGAAAAAAAAAATATATTAAAAATCTATTTATATAAATTTATAATTAAAAAATTTATTTAAAATAAAAGAAAATTCAAATTAAATATATATCTCAAATAATTTATTAATGTATTGTATATGCTAATATATATCAAGACAAGTAAATATAGGACCACATGATCGTATGCGTCTCAACCCCTAAAAGGATGTCTAACTAACTATCAATCTTAACTCAACGCAATTAATTTAACATGTCAAACTAATAGGAATAATTAATAGTGGTATTCGTACTAATTGTACCTAACATCCTATAGGTTCAATTTGACTTTATAGATAAGTTGACCACCACGTTCAAGTTAAAGTTTGCATTCTAATATCATTTATTATTTCAACTACCAAATATCGAAGACTAATTTAAACGTCGGAGGACCTTTTGCAAATGCATGCGCCTATGCAAGTTGATTGTACTCGTATAGACTAAAAGAGGCCTAGATAGTAAATTGGAACTGGCAGTAACAATTGTCATTGATGTCTCGGTCGCTCCTCCTTACTTTTCTCGTACTCGTTCTCTGGTACTCGGTTGCTCCTCCTTACTCTTCTCGTACTCACTCTCTGGTACTCTATTGGAAGTTAACCAATAGAAGATTCTCCGACGATCAAGTAAATACTATTTATTAAGAGTGTATCATGTAATTGATAAAAGCGTACATTACTCCTTTGTAGATGGTTTATTTTGTATTTGGTCATGGGCCCTCTATTACGATGAACCGAATCTATCAAATACCATTGTTAACTTATTTCTACGAAGGTTCCCTAATTTCCCAGGACGTTACCCGAATTTGGTGGGATGTGCCTTTGATTCTCTACAACTGCTTTAATTGCTATTTATTATATCTGCTTTAAATATATTCTAACCCAGTTGGTCGGTCACCGAGGCCAAATAACATAGCTTGTTTGATACTGACTGGCACACTAACTACCAAGATCAATCCAAGAATAGATCGAGAAAACACATATAGACGTAAGAAGACCTTCTAATCTATATAAGAACAAAATAAAACTAATTTTGAACACAATTGAATTTTCATTATAGCTAAGTATTCTAAAATTAATATTAAGATCTAAAATTATTATTAAGCTTGAGAGTGTTATGAAGGTTTATAATTTAATTCAAATAAGATAAGATAAGTGGTGAAGGTGAGAAGGTTTTGAATTTCTATGTTGTAATATTATAATTTATGTAGCAAAATCTTATACTTAATGAGAATTAGAAAGATACATGTATATTTTTTCAAATAATAATAAAAATATAATTATATAAAATTTCCAAATAAAAAAAGTTATAATTACATAAGTTTTAAAATAGAATGTCAAATACATTAAGAATATTTTAATATTTTAAATTGAAGATAAATATAAAGTAGAATAACAAATATATGAACATATACATCTTCTAAGTATCCAACTTAAAAAGTTACATATTATTAATATATCCATACAACGTACAGCTAATATCTTTAAATAAAATTATGGAATATAATAAAAATGATGTATAACTCATTGTTACTCTCTTTTTGTCATTCTCTTTTATATGAACAAATATCTTATTTAAACTTGTTGGATCTATTAATGTCTAAGTTTAAGAGGGGAGGGGTGAATTGAAATTATAAAACCTTCGCAAACACAAATTGATTTACAGTATTTCATCAGAAAAAAAAAACAGATTGATTTTAAAAAAAACAGATTTATTTTTCAATACACCTTAACAAAACTAACACTTGTTCATATTGGTATTGAGATCAAACAGAGAAATTTCCAGAACAATTGAGTTACTTTCACAAAAGTTATAATAACAATATTTGCACCAATAGATCAATCACAAGTTCTTTTGATTTAATTCTTTTTAAAGAAAATGAATCTTTAACAAAGATTTTATGAAGAAACTGTTTGTCCTTAAACCAGTCAATACACAGGTTCAGAAAACTTTGTTTATGATTAAAAGAATTTTCCAGATCAATAAGAACTGTTTGAGTAAGCCCAAAAATAACAAATTCAATTTTAAATGAACAGATTTATTTCATGACAGATTATTCAATTAATCAGAGTGGAGGAATGAGAAGAACAATGCAAGCACAATTTATATTGGTTCACTCATAATGAGCTACATCCAGTTTAACCTCACTTCAAGGTGAAATTCACTAAAAACCGTTCCAATCAATTACAACACACAACAGTTCTTGAAACCTACAAGAACAATACAACTAAAGCTGAAAAACCCTATTTCAACACTACTTGCACTTCACGAAACCCTATCAAGAAGTGACTAACACAAACACCTTTTACAAGAATGAATAAAGGAAGGATAACACCTGAAGGAAGATGCAAGAACTAAAAAACCAGTAGCTCAATTGCAGCAGAATCGCACCAACACCTTCACCAAGATCAAGGCTCACTTAGAACAAGCACTCTTGAAGATCTTTTTGAAAATCTTTCAAAAACCCATTCAAATCCTTCTTCCCTCACAAAAAATTGTTTCCAAACAAACAGATTTAATTTTGTACAGTAACCTAATTTTTTAGAAAACTTTAAAGAGCTTTTTGGAAAACATTGAATCACTTCTTGTGCTTGATCTTACCACCTTGATTAGGCAACTAGGATAGGTCATGAAGCAAAAGGCAACCTTAAACTCACTCTAATCTATATACAAGATCACCTAAAACACATTACAACCTTCAAAACAAACTAGTTATTTTCTTCATCAAACACACACTAAGACTTGACAAAGAAGAAGCTTCATCCATCTTTAACAAAACTTGTTAATTCTAATTGTAATAATTATAATTTTTTCTTATAGATAACATATCGTATTTTAATCTATTTAAATATAAATAAAACATAATATTAATGATTAATTATGATAAACCTTCCAGCAGACACATTTTTCTATTATTAAACTTTAGGCTCGGTTATAAAATAAGAAATATTCATCATTAAATGTTTAAGTGTATAAAATTTTAAATATTTTCCTATTTCTTATATTTGACAAAATGGTATGGTTTTAGTTCTTTACTAACAACTTAAAAGCATGTATATATAATGGATAATTAAAATGACATACTTTTAGATATGAAGGTTATAAATTAATGGAGAATT
>Ga0123342_1004365_pt1 | contig 21631 bp, 15 predicted proteins | sample Turbeawhitnodule_FD_89960 | JGI IMG/M metagenome (GOLD analysis project Ga0123342, IMG submission 89960) | Root nodule microbial communities of legume samples collected from Mexico - Turtle bean Mexico white nodule | ecosystem: Host-associated > Plants > Roots > Nodule | place: Mexico: Nepantla...
AAAAATAATTTTAAACTAAACATTTTTAATTTATTACTTTTTTATTTTTATTTTGTAAAAACTCATTTATTTATTCATTAATTATATTTTTAATTATTTTAAACATTAAAAATATTTATTTTTAATGTATTCAAAATTAAAATTATAAAAAATAATAATTTATTATTTATTTATTTATTTTTAAAATGGTGTTAGATAGGAAAATAAAAAATAAAAGAATGCAGGAAAATAAAAACAAAAGGGTGCTAAATAAAAAATTAAAAGCAAAAGGATGCTAGATAGAAAAATAAAGATGTAAATAATGCTAAATAGGGAATTGAGCCGAAATATGGATGTTAAATAAATAATTTTCTTTTAAGAAAAAATGACTAGTGTGAGAAAAACCCATAAAGTGTAGCGTGTGGGAATGAGTATGGTAAAAGTGAGAGTGTGCTTTGTGTGTATGGTGCAGTCCGTGAATGTGGCAGGAGAGAAAAGAGGTGTAAGTGAAAAAGTGGGAGAGAGAAAGGTGAAGTTTTTTGTGTGCGTGAGTGGTGGTGGAGAATGAGAGTGGACGTGTGAGATAGAGGGAGTAGGGGAACTGCCGTGTGTCAGAGGATGTGTAAGAGGTGAGTCGCAAAAAGTGAGGTGTGAGGGGACGTGAGAGACAGTGGCGCAGGGGTGCAAAAAGTGAGAGAGGGGTAAGAGGAGTAGAACAATCAAGGTGGGCTGGACGTGCGTGAAGTAAGAGAGGAGGTGTGAACAGGAGAAGGTGAGAGTGGGCTAAGGGAGGTGCACTGGGTAAGAGTGGGCGTGTGAGCAGGTGAAAATGAAATTGGGCTCAGCGGGGTGCGTCAAGTAAGAAAGGGGAGTGCGAGCAGGAGAAAATAAAGGTGTGCTAAGGGGGTACACTGAGTAAGAGTAAAGGTGTAAAAGTAATAGAAAAATATATTTTTTCTTTTTCAACACTAAATAATCTTTTTTTATTGTTTTCGGTGATTTTTGTAGGAAAACAAATTAGAAGATATACTTTTTATTTTATTTTTTATTAACGACAAAATTTTAAATACTAAGACGAAATTGGGTATTGAGGGAAGTACACACTCAATAAAAGAAGAGTCTTTAAAGGTTCTTCTTCCTCCTTTAGTCTTCTAACTATGACCTTGGTTAGAGGATCAATGTATGATCTTGTAGATGGTCCTCCATCAAGCCCTCCCACTTGAAAAAGATGAAAAAGATTTGTCCTCATATTTGATTCATCTTCATCGTCATCTTCACCTTTATAGTCAATAATCAATAGGAGGATCTAGCCTATATGCATTATCACTAACTTTATGGAGAACTTGGAACGGATAATCTCTTCTAGGATTGAGTTTGGACTTCCTCTAAGAGAAAAATGTTTATTTTCTTAAGTGCAGTTATAATAAGTCCCCTTCCTCAAAAGTTATTTTCTTGTCTTTTGTTGTTATATTCAATGTATTTATGAGTTTTCCTTTCAATTTGGTCATTAACCTTCTCATCAAACTTCCTAACAAACTTAATTATAAACAATCTTTCATTATGAATTAAAGAAGTTGTATCCGAAAGTGGTAGTAAGTCAAGAGGTGAGAGAGGATTAAAATCATATACAACCACAACAGATCTAGGAAGAGGACTATGTAAAGCAGAACACCGGTCAATTTTGTGGCCAAGTTAGCCATAATGGTCACACTTGTGATGCCTTTTGCCCAGCTTAGAAAGGCAAGTGCGATCATAACACTAAGAAATTAAAGCATAAAAGTCATCAACTGGAAGAGGTATATCAATTATGTGTTTACCTAGAACATGCAGGAGGGTAGAACAAATGGAAGTAAAATTGGGAACAACACAAGATTTCAAAATCTGATCACGAACATGAGAATAATCATCGTGTAGGCCATGTAAGCCCAATAACATGAAGAACTTGGACCATCACTCTAGTTCTTGAGAAGGAGTGGAGACATGAGGCAATAATTCATTAAAATCATGAAGAAGATCACGAAGTTTACCCAGATATTCAACCATTGTACCATCAAGACGTTTGGGAGCAACAATGATGAGGAGATTTTGACACACTCCATAAAGACATTGAGTATCATTGGTGTATAATAATTTTTCCTATTTCCAAACATCTAAACACGTCTAAAAAATACGTTTTTTTTTTTAAAGATAAGTGAATAGTAGATTTAATAGCAATGCATAATTAAGCATCAAATTTCAAGCAACGAGAAGCCTCATTTGTAGCAACATTGTGAACACATTGGGTAAGATGATCAACATAATATTGATTCTTAAGCCATTATTTAATATTTGAGAATCAAATGTCATAATTACTTCCATCTAATTTGTCAATAGAGAGATGAACACTAACATAATTAATGATGTGAATTGATTTTAGGATTTCACATTTTAATTGGTTGCTCTTGTTTATGATTTTGAGATTAGCGATTTAAGGTGAGAACCCTAAGAAGATTCCCACTGGACACGAACTTAAACAAGTGGTTAAGTAAGTGTGAAGGTTCACTTCAGAAGGGAAAAAAGAAAAGACAATTATAAGGTGACAAATAATGCAGCGGAATTAGAGATAAGGAACAACTAAAGAGATCCAACAATTTAAAGACAACATGAAGGAACATATAGGAAGGGGAATGGAAGGCGCAAAAAAGGAATTGAAAATAGGAAGAGATGAAGAGAACTTATGGGGAGAAAGGAAGTCACGCCACTTGGAGTAGAGGGTCTCCAAGATGAGTGATGCAAGAGCCGTTACTTGAGATATTATCCAGCCAAGATAAGACCCAGAGTCGCCACTTGGGATATTACCCATCCAAGATAAGACCCAAATAATTCAGAGTACTCAAACTCACAATTCACTCAAGCATAATTTCTTTACTTCTAATTTCAAGTTGAAAATACATGAGGCAAGACACCCTATTTATAGGAAGGAGTGCCTTGGTGGGCAAGATGGGTGAAGGGTAGAAATGGCAAGGGAGAAGGGTTTCCTAGGGTGTTGAGCATGGTCAAAGCCGCACCTTAGGCATAGCTTATAGAAGGTAGGTTAAAATCCCTAATTGTAGGTGCCTTGTCTTGAAAAAATGGGCTTGGTACAAGCCCATTTTGCTAAGTACACTCCTTTTTATGCTTTCTGAACCTACTCTGGCCTATTTTTCTATTTGGACCCCCAAAGTGAGTCTTCTTATTTAAAAAAATGTTTTTTTCTTTTAAAAATACTAGAAGAAAGAACATTTGGTGTTCTGGTCTATGCCCAATTCTTCTTCTAGTGAGGTTTGACTGGTCTTTGGAGGGGTCTTGACTTGATTGCTGAGATGACTGCTTACAGTGTGAGTTGTCTCTTGAGTTCTTGGTCATCTTCTTGGCTACTTGGATTGTATCATACCCCCCAAGTTGGAGAGAATTCGACCTCGAATTTAGAATTTCTACAAATAACATAGTCAGTTTGTTCACATATAAGATAGTGCGAGATATGGCATGTGAAGTAAACTTATGTTCATGAAGCTTTAGGAGTTCATATGGGTAAGTTCTAGATACAAGCCATGTTTGAAAAGAATATTTGGGGATGACATGATGTTTTGCTAAAAATCCTCTTAGAAGGTGTTTGATTTTCATCCCTACACTTCTTTACCCAAGATGTCAAGTATTTAGAATTATCAAGTAATGAAAAAGAGAAGGAGGAAGTATACCCAGGAGGCGCAATTAGTTTTGTGTGGGTAAACATTATTGTTTTGATTGTTTGAGATGAGATGTTGAGACCTATTTTACTTTCCTCTCTTGTTTCATTTTCTCTTTCGGTTTTCATTTTTATTTGATCTTGATTTACCTCTTTTATCATTATGGTTTTTTTACTTGAGCAATTAGTAGCATTGTGCCCGAAACCTAGATATTTAAAGCATTTTTGACTTGAGGTTTTGGTGGGTGATTTAGGAGTAGAAGGTTTATGATGTGGAGTGGTTTCTTTTGAGAAATTGGAAGGAGAATCTTGGTTTTGAAATTTGTTTTTTCCTTTCCAATATGATTAGTAAAACCCATCATTATGAGTATTTTTAAAAGAATTTTTCAAAACTTGTGATTCAACCTTGATCTCTAGGTGGACCAATTTTTCCAAAGAAGTATACTCATTTAATTTTACAACATCTTGTATTTCTCACTGTAATCCACTCACAAATCTAGCAATCTTTGACTCTTCACTTTCATGCATATTAATTTTAGTCAAAGTTACTTCCAAATCTTTAAAACACTCGTCTAAACTCCTAGATCCTTGCTGAAGTTGTTGGAGCTTCAACAAGAGTTCCTTCCTATAGCAAGAAGGAACAAATCGCGCACGCATGCATAACTTTAAATTACTCCAAGAGACCAGAGTTGACTTCTTGTTTAGCTCAATGTCCATTACAGTTTGATGCCACCATGGCTTAGTCTAAAAATTCTAGGGAAGCTAACCTAACTTTTTGGTCCTCTTTGACCTCATACACATTAAAGATTTGTTCTACTTTAGCTTCCCATTCTAAATACAAATTAGGGTCATTTTCTCCACTAAAACTAGGTAACTTTACAAAATGAAAAGAATTCTTTGGTTGTTGTTGGTGTTAATGGTGTCGTTCTTCAAAATTGTGCACTCTCCAATCTCGTTCTTGAATCCGATAGCGCATATGATGCCTAGTATCTCTTTTAGGATCCCATCTCCTTCTCTAGTTTGTCTCTCTTGAGCCTCTTCTAATCTTTGCAATCTTTCCGCTAGTTGTCTTATTTCCTCGTCTTTGTGGGGCATTCGTCTTTTGGCATCCACAAGCTCCCCCAAAAGATGTGCTTATGAGGTGATTGTGGCTTTGAAGATTCTCTTGAAGACAAATGAGCCATAATTTTGTACAAGGAAGCAAAAAATTATTAAATTTTTTAAATTAAAACCTCACTCACGTGTATCACTCAAGAAAGAATCACACTCCAAAAGGTCTACACTTGGTAGCAACACCTCAAGTGATAGATGACAAAGCTCTTACACTTGCTCACCAAAGATCCCCACAACAAAACTTAAGAAAAATTTGAAAAACGAGCAAGGAAAGCTTAAAAGAAAGAAAGCTAAACCAAATTGGAATTAAGATAATGACAAAACTTTGAGAAGACAAAAAAGAAAAACACGAATGAAGACTCAAAGAAACTTACTTAAACTGTTAACTATGAAGTTTTAATTTTCTTAGAAATTATAAAAGCAAGAAGGATAAAATTCCAAAAATATGAAAACAATTTGCCGCATAAAAAGAATCCTCTTTTTAATAATTTTGAACTTGAAAAGTGAATTGCACTAACTTTTTTTTTCTTTACTTTTGTTTTATGGATTCAAAATGTCCATAATATTGGCATGCATATTTTAATTCACTTTCAATTTTCACAAATAGATTGAGATTCAATTCATATGATCACTTGAATTCTTTGTTTGGAACTGAATCAACTTATACTCAAACAAATTTGTAGTTGCTTTTAGTTCTTCACAATTAAAAGAAAAATAAGTAGAAAGGATTTAAAGACTCCTAAAACACTAAGAACATCTCAAGCAAATGCGGTAAGGAAAAAAAAATTGACACAACAAAAAATTCCAAAGCAGAATTTAAAGTGCTTAATGAATAAAAAGTAGAATTGTAAATGACCGAAATTTAAAGGCGAAAAGAAAGGTGCTGAATTGTGAAGCGGAAATTAAATTGCTTGAAGGTAAAAGCAAGAATTGAAATGTGCTGAAAAATTAAAGGCATAAATCAAATAAAAAAAAGATAAGCACAATTAGAACCATACTCTGATTACCACATGATGTGAGTTGATTTTAGGATTGCACATTTTAATTGGTTGCTCTTATTTATGATTTTGAGATAGCAATTTTAGGTGAGAACCCTAAGAAGATTCCCACTGAACACGAACTTAACCAAGTGGTTAAGTAAGTGTGAAGGTTCACTTCATAAGGGCAAAAAGAAAAGACAATTATAAGTTAACAAATGATGCATCAGAATTAGAGATAAGGAACAACTAAAGAGATCCAACAATTTAAAGACAACATGAAGGAACATAGAGGAAGGGGAATGGAAGGCGCAAAAAGGAATTGAAAAGGGGAAGAGATGAAGAGAACTTATGGGGAGAAAGGAAGTCACGCCACTTGGAGTAGAGAGTCTCCAAGATGAGTGATGCAAGAGCCGCCACTTGAGATTTTACCCACCCAAGATAAGACCCAAAGCCGCCACTTGGGATATTACCCACCCAACATAAGACCCAATTAACTCAGATTACTCAAACTCACAAATTCACTCAAGCAGAGTTTCTTTACAATTTCAAGTAGAAAATACATGAGGCAAGACACCCTATTTATAGGAAGGAGTGCCTTGGTGGGCAAGATGGGTGAAAGGTAGAAATGGCAAGGGAGAGGGGTTGCCTAGGGTGTTGGCCATGGTCAAAACCGCATCTTTATGCATAGCTTCTAAAAGGTAGGTTAAAAATCCTAATTATAGGTGCCTTGTCTTGAAAAAATGGGCTTGGTACAAGCTCATTTCGCTATGTACACTCTCTTTTATGCTATGTGAACCTACTCTGGCCCTTTTTTTCTATCTGGACCCCCAAAGTGAGCCCGCTTATTTACAAACATGTGTTTGTCTTTTAAAAATACTAGAAGAAAGAACATTTGGTGTTCTGGTCTGTGCCCAGTTCTTCTTCTGGTGAGGTCCGTCTGATTTTTTGTGGGGTCTTGACTTGATTGCTGAGATGACTGCTCACATAGTGAATTGTCTCTTGAGTCCTTGGTCATCTTCTTGGCTACTTGTATCAATTAGTAGAGATAGATGGATTGGGCATCTTCGTCATGATTCCAACATCGACGACTCTAACATGATTTCGGTAACGATGACTCCGGCGAGATTTCGACGACCACACCACTCCTGTGAGATTTCAACGACAACGTGACTTCGGTGAGATTTTGTGATAGTGGCAATGACAACAATGGGGTGACGCCTGATGGTGAATAATGGGTTCACCCAAAAAAGTTGAATCATAATCCTTGGCTCTATATACCATATTAAGAATGAAGAAAACAAATATATAATTCATATCCCGTGTGTAAAATACACACATAAGGGTGTTTATTTATAGATGAAAGTAATAACGTAATCAATAAAAAAATAACATAAAACATGGGCTTAGATCGTTACATTAACAAATTGGATAAGGACATATTTACTACCTCATTTGTCCATCAAATTGAGGATGACAAGTGGTAGAAAATAGAAGTTTAGTTTCAAGAGTTTTGTAGAAATGACTTAGAAATTTAACATCCATATTAGACACTATATTCTTAGGTAGACCATGCAATATCTTTGAAGAATAGTCTTGAGATGTAGCTAGGATGATCTGCTTTGTGGCAGGGTATAATACGAGTCATCTTGCTAAAATGGTCCACCACCACAAAAATATAATCATAAACCTTTTGGGTTCTTGGGAGACCTAAAAGGAAATCTATGCTTATATCTTCCCAAGGGCACTAACTATAGGGAGGATTGTATATAGCTCATGAGGCATTATTTTGGACTTAGCTTACAAACAAGCTATGCATTTTAAACAATATCTTTAGACGTCTACTCTCAAATGTGGCTAGTAAAATTTTCTTTTCAAAAGAGATAAGGTTTTATCAACCCCATAATGGCACATGAGACCTCCCTCATGACTCAATTTTACAAGAAGCCTTCTAATGGTAGAACCCATCAAAAGGGTTCTTGAGACATCATTATGCAAATGTGGATGAAAAATTATTATCATGCTTTATGTCATCAAACCCTAAAATTTGAGAGCATGAGGAGACTAGTAATGTATCTCTTCTAGATAAAGCATCAACTACTACATTACTTTTCCCCGTTTTTTGTTTGATAACATAAGAGGATTTATCTAAGTATTCCACCCACTTAACATGTCTTTTTATTTAACTTTCCCTACCCTCTTATGAACTTTAGTGACTCATGATCAGTATGTATGATGAACTTTTTGGTCACTAAGTAATGTTCTCATATTTTGAGCGCATGGATTAGATCATACAACTTTTTGTCATAGTTGGGATAGGTTAAGAGGGATCCTCTAAGTTTTTCATTGAAATATGCAATAAGATGACCACCTTGAATTAACACAACAATTATGTCAACCCTAGAGGCATCACACTCTAGTTCAAAAGTTTTAGAAAATTTAGGGAGAACTGGAATAGGTGCATGGGTTAATTTGTCTTTGAAATTTTTAAAAGATTTTTCTTATTTTTCACCCAACACAAAAGACACAACCTTCTTAACGAGTTTGTTAAGAGGAGGAACTATAGTAGAGAAGTCGTGAACAAATCTTTTGTAAAAACTGGTTAAACCATGAAAGCTTCAAACCTATACTATTTTGGGGGTGAAAAATTCTTAAATAACCTTTAATTTTTTGGATCCACATGAACACCATCTTTCCTAACCATGAAGTTAAGGAAAATGACATGTTCTTTGCAAAAGTAAACTTGGTAAGGTTGGCAAAGAGATGATGGTCCTTGAGAATAATTAAGAATTGTTTAAGATGGCCAATATGCTCATCTAGACTCTTACTATAGATTAAAATATCATAAAAATAGACAACTACAAATAGGCCTATGTAATCTTTAAGTACATGATTTATTAATCTCATGAATGTATTAGGGGCATTGGTCAAGTCAAAAGGCATAACTAACCACTCATACAAGTCAAACTTGGTCTTGAAAGCAGTCTTCCATTCATCTCCTTCTTTAGGTCTTATTTGGTGATAACCATATTTAGATCAATTTTGTAAAAGATGTTCGCCCCATGGAATTCGTCCAACATATCATCTAGTCTAGGGATTGAGTGTCTATATTTATCGTGATATTGTTGATGGCCCGATAATCAATGCATATATATTATCCAAGACCCATCTTTCTTGGGGACTAACAACAACACAAGAATAACACAAGGACTAAGAATCTTTTGTACCCAGTCTTTCTTCAACAAGTCATCATTTTGTTTCTCTATCTCTTTAGTTTCTTGGAGGTTGGTCTTGTAAGTTGACTTATTGGGTAGGCTAGCTAATGGGACTAAGTCTATTTAGTGTTTTATTCCCCTTAAAGGTGGTAGTCCATGTGGCACCTCCTCATGAAACAAATAATCAAATTATTTCAAATTTTTCACCCCTTTTTTAGAGATTCAAGTTCATGACTTGTGGCAGTAAGTGTCTCCATGGAGTAGAGAAGGAAAATAGGTTATTCCATTAGAAGAGATTTTATTTGTTTTAGGTTTTTCAAAGATTTTTGTGGAACAACATCATTGGAGGAGACACAAGCTCCAATCTCAATCCCTTATCTTCACTTATTTTATTTTCGAGAGATAGTTTTGACTTAATTTTTTTCTCTTCTAATTTTGTTTTTAAAATTATTTGGTCCTGTCTCTCACTTGTTGGGGTGTGAGAGGAAAAAGGACAATCTTTTTTCCCTTGTGGGTGAAGCTTATTTTATTGATAAGGCCATCATAGATTGAATGCTTCTCAAATTGTCATAGCCTGCCAAGTAGAATATGTCCAGTTTCTATAGGCACAATGTCACACAAAATACTTTCCTGATAATTTTCTATAAAAATTGGAATATTTACTTGGTCTTTTACCATTATCCCACCATCATCTTTGATCCATTGAAGTTTATAAGGTTTGGGATGGCGTATAGTGGTTAGCACCAACTTGTCCACCAATCTAGAGCTACAATAGTTGCAACAAGATCCACTATCCACAATCACATAACAAATATTTTCATAAACTTTACAACGAGTGTGGAATATGTTTTTCCGTTGAGACTGTTCAAGCTCAATAGGAAGGCTTTCAAGAAGCCTCCATATCATTAATAAGTTCCCTTCACAAGGTTGTGTTTCTTTTTAAGATTCTAGAACTTCATCTTAACTTGGTGAAGATGCTGAGTCATCCTGACTTTCAATGTTTTGTTCTTTTAAAATCATAACTTTCTTGTTGGGACAATTAGAAGCATAATATCATCTTCCAAGACATTGGAAACACTAAATATTTCCATTCCTTGACTCCTTAGAGGAATTTTTTTTTAATATTTTTATTTTCTTTTTATTTTTCTTTTCCCTTTCCCTTTCCATTTCCTTTCTCATGGCCCAATTTGGAGGGGTTAACCCTCCCTCTCAGAATCTCTCCTAGGATAGGATGAGTTTAGGCAATCTTTTTTAGAGGTAGACCTTCTTTTAAGTTGTTGCTCTACCCTTACACATAATTGAATGAAATCATTACAGGGAAGAAGTTCAAATCTATCCCAAATTTCATAATTGAGGTCACTTTGAAACCTAGCCATAGGGATTATTGGTTCTTCCTTAATCCTCGCCTCATTAAAAACAACTACATCTTTTGTCTATATTCTTCACCACTCATATCTCTTTCTTGGAGCCTTTGGAGTTTATCATGAAATCCATATCATAGTAAGAGTGAACATGAGGTTTCCTTAGGGCAATCCTAAGTCGTTCCAATATCAAATATGGGGATCATGGTTTATTCTAGCGTTTTCGACTAAGGAGGTCCACCGATATGTAGCTATTCCAAAAAAATTAGAGTTGAAGGATCCAGAAGGGTTGGGGGTTGAATGAAGCTTGAACCCAATTTAGAATCTAAAGAAAAAAATAAAATAAAGTCTAACAATCAAAGAGAAGATAGAAGTATGCACAAATTTATACTGGTTCATCCTACCACTTGGGCTATGTTCAGTCCCCTTAAGTAAACCTTTAGGAGTTTTTCACTAAAGGCTTTTCAGGACGAGTATTCTACATCTCTCTAGATACAAGTATTTTATACCTCTTCAGGGACATCGAGTTTCTACACCTCTCTAGGAACAAGTATAAACCTCTTTAGGTTCACCGGTCTCAATCTCCCCTTAAGATTAAGACTTCTCAAAGTATGAGAAGAATACTCTTGAAAGAAAGAATAATGTAAGCTGACATTGTATATTTCAGTTTTTACTTTTACTTCAATTTGAGTAAAAATCTCTTTGACCTAGGACTGATAAGTATTGCAAGTTATCAGAATGTTGCTTTAATTTAATGTGACATGGAGTGCATTTAATTTTATGTTCTAACTTGATCAAAGGAATGAAGATGTTGATATGAGTTTTAAAGCTCTCAACAACTAGAAAATGATTTGCAACAAATTTTTCTTTTATGCTTTATATAAAGCTATCCTTTCAAGAAGAAGATAGAAGCGAATGGATTGTAAACGACACTATCAAGATAGAAGATAGAAGACTTCCTAACAACAATAATCTTTTGGGTTTCCCAGTTTTCTCAAAGAAAGCTTGACGTTTCCCCTTCATTTTCTGGGATGGGGCGACTATCATAGGTTTTTTTTAAAGTCCCAACGTGACTCAACTTTTGGAAATTACTCTAAGAAGAGAGTGATTTAGAGGAAGAATTTACTCAGATAAGGTTAACTTCCCTGCTAACTAAGTGGTTATCTCCGCTAATAAAGTAAGATTGACAAGATGAAGAATGAGGACACATGAAAGCGTACTTATGAAGAATATCAAGGATGATAAATTCGAAAGGGAGGAAAGTTGAAAACTTTGACACAAATGCTAAAACAAATGTTGTAGAGAAGAAACCTATAAAGGGAAAGACAAAATGAAGGAGAATGAAAGCATTGAGAATGTAAAAAGGCTTTTGGAGTATGAAACGTTATGGGAATGACATTAGGAAAAATGAAAGGTTATAAAAATTTTAAAAAATAAACCGTAAAAAATTTCCACGATCAAATCTACCTTGAAAAGTGTAAAAGCATCATTAATGGGCTTAGATATAATGGGCTCAAGTACTCGAAAGTTGGATTAAAAGGCATAGTCAAAAGCTCGATTTTAGTAAATCCAAACATTAATAAAAGTTGCAAAGATCAGCTTTGAATGAACGGATTACAGAGCTTAGGGAACTTATGTACTACTCAACCCAATAAAATGGGTTGTATTACCCGTCCCAATAAAATATAGCCTATTAATGTCCATATGGATATATCGCAACCTAGAGTGATTGAGTTGTTACTATTTATTTCCAATCAACTCGGAATGGTAATATTATTTATTACTAACCACTTGTGGATAAATATAATCACTTAACAAATAAAGATATAAGTATATATCATAACTCTCGGATGATTCCGTATAAATAGACATCCATACTTACACGGTTATAATGACACGTGGCAAACTCTAAGTATCTATAAATATAAACTCCAAAAAGTACTTTCATTGATCCAATATTTAATATTCACTACTCAGATATTAATATTCTCTTACTAACTTGAGTGTGAGAGAATTTTCTATAGATGAACCATCACTCGACTTCTAGTAATAAAGCTCGACAATCCTTAAAGGAAGATCAACTTTCATCATCGACTTATAACTTCCACGTCGAAAAACGCATTGTCCAAATCAAATAACAACGAATAGTAATGTAATTATCGTGTAATTACATTTTTTTTAAATTTTGATTATTTAATAATAAAGTGATGTTTTTTTGTTTTTTTTTTTTTTTGAAGGCAATGCAGTGATACACTACTTCTAGTTTGGTCTTGAAAAGTGTAAAAATTGGCGGTTGAAGGATGTTTAAACGGCAAAAGAAACATAGGACGTTAGGTAAAACGTGGTTTCATTTATTACAAAGTAAAGATGATGGTAGTTTTCCCATAGAATTGAGGAAAATATGAGGCAAACACTGTTCTACTCTGGAAGTTAAATCCTAGTCTAACTTGTTAAGTTGTTTCACTACAGTCTTCACTTAAAGATGGGGAAGAAGGTGGGGGAAGCTCTATATTATCATCACCAAATTCCACTTTAAAATCCATCATACTAGCTTTAACATCATCTACTCTCTCAAGTTTCCTGCTACTAGAGACTCTCCGGTTAGATGTTTTTGTCTTCTTCCTTTTCTGAAATATGACATACACTGCAAAATCTCCCACTGCCATCTGCTGGAGAATGGATAAATTCTCAGTTCGTCAAATAATGGAAAAGTAAAACAAATAATGCAGCTTAGGCACAATACCCTCTCGTTGGAACTGGAAAAAAAGTTCTTTTACACTCACTTTCATTTGACAACCCATAAAATGAATATCTCTTTCTTTCTATATATTTTTTCTTTTTTGAGGAGTGATTAAGATACTTCCAGAAATAGTTATTTTCTAAAAAAAATGGTTTTAATGAGTAATTTAAGAAAATAAATATTAAAGATGAGGAATAACTCTTTTAGATATACATTGAGAGCTTCTCCGTAAGGATTACATTGAATTATTTAAAAGTGTAATACACAAATACTATATATATATATAGATAAATAAAATTTATTTTAAAAAATTATGTTGCTAACCGAAGAATATGACTTATGTGTGTTTGCTTAACTCTAAAATCACATTTTTTTTAACATAAATATCATTGTAGTGAATGATATATCATTGTCGACTGTACAAGCATTCCAGTTAGGTGGCTTAATAATTTCTTAATAAAATTACACAAGCATGTACTATTAGTTTAAAATAAAATTAGGGATAAGATACTTCGGAATCCTCGAAATTATTATTTTAGGAATTATTATGTATGTTTATATATTTAAAAAAAATTAAAGAGTGATTTGTTATTTCTCCCACAAATCTCAGTTATTTCCTACATTAAATAATTTAATAAGAATATATATTTATAACAAAACTTGTTAAGTTGAAAAAGAAAATTCTCATCTCCTAATTTTTGAGAAAAAGATTATAGTAAAATAATATAATTTCCTGAAAATATTATCTTTTAAAATATAAATCCAACATGAGAATAAAAACCCACATACTCAGTGGAAGATTCTTATAAAACTTATTTTTTTTTCCAGCATAAAAAAGTCTTCTTAACAAGGTTATATAAGTGGAAATTACGGAATTTAAAATAAAAAAAATCTTAAAAGTTTGCTTAAATTTGTGTTTACCTGATATGGGTAGGAAGTTAGAAGACGTAATTGGTGCATGACCCAGCGAGTTCTTGTGTCATTAGAACCTTTGCAGAACATAAGTGTTTTCTTCATCCCAATTACCTCGTTGCTTTCACAACGCCTTATTTCTTTTTCTTTTCCAACACATTTCCAACAACCCGAACCAGCACTTTTCTTGTTCACTTTTCCACAATTGCTAAAAAAGTACCTCTTTTCCCTCAAATCACCTACAAGTACGATTCACCAAAAATAATTCAACATCATGCTTCAACAAAGGAAACTCCTCATATTTTCCATTTCAAGAATTCAGACATAATAACAAGCATTTAAGACAAATTATACTGCATCTTCCAATTTTTTCAATTACTTGACAACGATTATCTTTCGTGCTAACTACTAAAATTGGGTGAAGGATAATTTCAAATTCTAAGATGGTGATGGTTTTGTTGGGGTGATTATTAGATGTATTGGGTCACCTAAACAATTTTAGGAACATCCATATATATTTAATTTGATGAATTTCACCATTTTTTTTTAGATTCTGAAATTAATTTAAACATAGACTCAATTTTGAGATATCAGAGCTTATTTTAGTAAGTAGTATATTAAAGGAATTGATAACAACCACAATTTATATATATATTAATCAATCAATATTTTTTTAGAATCAAATTAATTGTGATGGAACTTTAAATTCTAACATGATAAAATATTTTAAATGTGAACAATATCCTTATTCTCTTAGTCTCTCAATTAGAAAGAATTTATTCCCTTCAAATTCGACACCTTTAAATCTCGACTGTGGTATGCTTAATTTAGTTCTACAACAAAACAATTTATATATATATACATACATATATATACATATATATATATATGCATATATATATATATATATATTTCTTAATATATCGAAATTCTTTTAAGATCAAAACATTGACAAAGTTTCGAGCTTTGAGTTTGGAAAAAAAACTAATTACAATCACCGTTGCTAGTTATAAAAATCTTTCTAACCAAATTTTAATATTGTATCGGTAACACGATTGATTTCCTTTGGTATCGAGATGTGACCGATTTCAAGAATCAGTTAGGAGAGGGTTTAACTAAAGAATACTATAACCAACTCAAAAAATGAATCGAAATTATAATGATAAACATTTTGTATTAAGATGTTTCTGGGTAGAAGATACATCAAAAGCATAATGAAAATTTCGAGCGAAAAATGTTTCTGATATGGTCAATTATTGTTCAGAAGTTGCGGAATTGAAACAAGGGTAAATCGAAATTTGAAGGTATTTTGTTTTCAAGAAAGAAGGAAAAGAAAAATTGGGACGAACCTGGAAGCAACCATGGGTCAGTCTGAAACACATCACAGTCTGAAATGACTGAAGCAGGTAATTGTAGAGCAAAGGCCTTGTTCTTGAGGTAGTGAAGGAGAAGCTCTTGATCTGTGGGACAAAACCTGAACCCAATTGGTAATTTTATGCCCCCTTTCACAACAAAGCCTTGGAGCCTTTCCATCTCTCTGAAACAAAAACTAACGAACGAACGAAAGAACCTCCCTCTCAAGTGATTAACTTTTCCATCAGAAAGAACCAAACCCACGTGTGTTTTTTCACAGCAAGCACAAAACAAAGGATAATTGGGTTGTGGGGAGGCCGTGGTTGCAAAGGTTTCCAATTTATAGACGCAACATCAAGAAAAGGATGTGTCCCAGAGCGAATGCTTGGTCCCAATAGGCATGTTGACTAGAAAAGGTCATTTCTTTTTAAAAAATTATTACTTTTTTTAAACAGAATAGAATAATAGAAGACACCCCTTTATAATTTTTCAATATTTTTTTCACATTAATCTAGATTTTAGTATAAAATTATTTATCTTTCTTTCTATATGATTCTAATATACTTTTATTTTAATAACTAATTTGGATTAAGATGGGCACAGTTAAGTTTTTTAAAACAAAAAAAAATCAAATATTTGATTCAGTATCTCAGCCTGTAAAAACCAAAGGAGATACGATATCAAATTGGCTTTTGAAAACACAATTTAATAGCAATCAAATTACTAATTTAATTTAAGTTTAAATTTTTATTTTCATGCATAATTAGTATTCTTATTTTTTTTCATACATGAATTTACAATTAGTCTTAAATACAAATATTTATTTCGGTTATATAGATCAATTAAATTAACAATTTAAATAAATAGTTTTAACATAGTAAATCAATGGTTTTATTTTAAGTATAATAGTTAGTTTATAAATTTAGTTCAATTATAATAATAATAATAATAATAATAATTTTATACTATGTTTTAAATTATTGACAACAAATTATATATAAAAATTAAAATACAACATATTGTAATAATTTATTAATATTAATTAAATTAAAATTACTTATTTTATCAAACCATTAATAATAATATATGAATAAATTAATTAAATTATTTTCAATTTACAAAAAAATGAATTTAAGTTATCTTTTAATAAAAGAATTATGAGTTTAGCATTATCTATCTTTTAAAATTAGTTTTATATTTATTATTTCATAATTTTACTTTCTTTTTAAAAGTCTGATTTAAGAGAGAAAAAAAAGGGGAAACAGGGTAGTCTCTAAGGACCCAATTGAAAATAGGGGCATTTGGTAATATTTGGGGAAAAGGGTGTACTTAGGTAATTTGCTTTGGTTTTAAGTTTATTTTAAAAATAAATGGTAAAAGTAAAGGTGATACAACTTAATATCAAATTGCTTTTTTAAAACTTAAATTTATTATCAAAATGATTTTAAACATTATTATATTTATTCTCCTTTATAAGAAACAAAAGATTATTCTTGTTTTTATTTATAGGAAACATTCTCCTATTTTGAAATTTATTTCATGTTGAATTACCCGTACACCTTAAAATTATTAAAAAGTGTACTACGAGGCACTGAGACACATTTCCTATGGTAGTTAACTTGACTTTAAAATATGCAATTATCAATTAAAATTAAATTAATTGTAATTTTGGTCTCTAATTTGTTTCACTATTTTAGTGTCTTAATTTTTAATTATTGGTAAATATATATATATATATATATATATATATTATTTTAAAAACATTTATGAAACTGAAAGAAGGATTTTTTTTTATATGTTTCGAGCTGTAGTTCTTAATAAAAATTATGAATTACCATAGTAAGCATTTAGCACATCAACTTGATATCAATAAAGTTTCTTTTAATTTTTATGGAAAAAATTACATTAAAGTGGCTGAAGAGAAAAAATGATGATTGTACCTACAAAAATATAATTCTTCAATGTTTTTTTAAAAAAACAGAAATATCTATTCATTTAATTTCCAAATTATGAAACTAAAAACACTTAATTGGTTAATATTAAGTATAACTATGAAAGTTTTGAAAAATAAAAATTGAATAATGATAAACATAATTAAGAAATCAAAATTACATAGAAGAAACATTTAGGACCAAACTTACATATTTTTAAAAAAAATCGAAGAACGAAATTGTATAAAGAAAAATGTTAAATATCAAAATTGTAAATTTGTAAAATCAAAAAATCAAAATTCTATGAAAAAAATTAAATGAAAATTAAGAGTTTTTGAAAAGGAAAATGGTATTTTTGACACCATGCTTCACCTTATACTCCAATAAATTTTAATATTTTAATTATTTTTAATTTTAAAAATTATTTTAATATTTTTTATTTTTCTTATATTTTTAATAAATATTTTATTATTATTTTTTATTATAAATGTTAATATTTTATTGTGGGCGTAAGATGAAACAAGATCTCAAAATATCATCACTTTTTAAAAATATTGACAACATAATTATAATTAAGCCTTAAAAATAACGAACTTAAACTTTTTCATTGATTTTAATAAATTGATTACTTTTTTCTTAATAAATAGGAAGAAAGATAGTATAGTTTAATAAGAAAAAATTAAAACATAATAACGATATAATACTCACACGTTTTCATATTTAAGGATAAGATGATAGTTTTTGTGATTTCAATTACTAAACTGTTTATAATATTTAGTCATTTTCCTGTTTTTATTATTATTTTTGTCGTGAAGTGTTTAGATTGTTGTAGTGGAAAAACAAAACATGTGTAGCTGGTTTTGGTCAAGAATCACACTCTGGTAACAGTGTACCTCATGTGTACCACGTTTCCAAATTAGTTTCCGAGTAAAAGAAAGTACCTGTTAGTCCACTCGGTCTTTTGACTTCAATCCCTGTTCCTTTTAGTTTTCGGGTTTGGGTTTACACTGAACTAGTCAGAGTTGGCTGATATTAAATTACTTTTATTTTATTTATAATATTATTATTAAAACTAATTGAGAACCATTTCGGTATGATGATTGAATTGGTGGAAGACAATGATAGAAGATTCAACGGTAGAAGATTTTACAATATTCAAGTTAGTTAAATTATAGAAAACTATAAAAATGTAAATAGATTTTTGCATTAAAATAGTGTAATAAATTATAAATATGTAAATAGATTTTTGCATTAAAATAGTGTAATAAATTATAAATATGTAAATAGATTTTTGCATTAAAATGGGGTAATTTTTTTCGTAAATCATGTAAATGAGCATTTTTTTTAATTATTAGATTGGATATGACACGACTTCACTACTTTGTTATGAAGAAACTGTATTATAGCAACACATAACTTCAATATTAATATCGAACCAAAACAAACTTGTGTGATGATTCCACCATTTTCGTTTAAATTTTTTTATACTGAAATTATGAGGGGATTGTGTTAAGAGAGACTCGATATCATAGTCAGACCCAAGCTCAATCACCTATTTAGGTGACAAGGTTTCTCAAAATAGGAAAACCCTAATTTTAGTAGTTTTAGTATTCCTTACACTTAGTCTTAGTATAGGTAGAAGTTTTCTATCATTGGTGCTTTCATTGCTAAAATCCAAACAAAAGACATAAATAAAATACTAAACTCCATCCAAAAATATCTATCTGCTATTGAAGTACGGCTTGAGAACCATCATACCTGATAGGCGGCCATAGAAGCACATGTTCCCCCACCTAGCAAGACTCATTATTTTTAAACCACCAGTGCCACCCACACCTGCACCATGCCACCACCATCGCTGCCACACCGTTCCATCCAGCCCCTAAAACAGCCTCCGCACACACCAGGTTGCACTCTGCAACACCGCTCCTTGCACCTTGAGCCGCTCAACCACCAACGCCCCAATCCCTGCGCCGCCCAATGCAACCAAAAATAGCCTCCGTGCACACCAGGCCTCACTTCGCAACACCGTTACTGGCACTTAGATCCATTCAACTGCCAGTACTCGAGCCACTGCTGTCCAATGTCGCATGCAATTAACACCTCTCACATCCACCCCAATTTTCGGGTCCCCCTCCTTCGTCCCTTTAGAGCACCAAAGAGTGTTTCTCCCACTAACTTCATCTCACCTATGAACCATACCCAAATACTACCTACAAAAAAGAGAAAGAAAGAAGAAGCAGCGGCGAGAATCTCAAGCCCTTCAAAAACACCAAGTTCCAGAACCTTACTCCAGCCAAGCTCTGCTCCACTAACCACAAAAGAAACCCTACACCCCTCATCAAAAAACCCACATCGGGGCATACACTGTCTACCCAAGAAATGATGCATAAGCTTCACGAAAGTGTGAAGTAAAATTTGATTGGTTTTATAAGAAAATGATAAAAAAAAATGGTAAGAAGAAGAGATGTTTCTTATTCTCTTATGTGTATGGTTACATCACTTCATTTATAGGAAATATATAGGGAGTTTCTCCCTCCAAATTACAATCTAATTAGGTAAGGATACTAATCATGAGATTCTATCATTATTAAATTAATTGCATATAATTGGGTACAATATTGCATACAATAATTGCATATAATTTGATAATTATTATTTCCTTAATACTCCCCCTCGAGTTGGTAGGTGAAGATCATGAACCCCCAACTTGTGTCGTAGCGTCAAAAACCGTTTCTTGCCCAGTGCCTTCGTAAAAATATCTGCGAGTTGATACTGTGTCGGTACATATGAAGGACCGATTATCCCAGCTTGTAATTTTTCTCGCACAATGTGACAGTCTATCTCAATGTGTTTTGCGCGTTCATGAAATACTGGGTTTGCTGCTATATGTAATGTCGCTTGATTGTCATAGAAAAGTTGAGCTGGCAAGTTACATGGCACCTTTAAATCATGCAACAGATATCGCAACCAAACTATCTCCAAACAAGTATTGGCCATCGCGCGGTATTCTGCTTCCGCTAATGATCTTGATACGTTTGTCTATTTTTTTGACTTCCATGAGATAATAGAAGAACCAAGAAAAATGCAATACCAAGATACTGATCTCCGAGTTGTCTGACAACCTCCCTAGTCTGAGTCGCAATAAGCTGTCAATATCAGATTGTTTTCGGATGGCAATAACAATCCTTGTCCTAGTGATCCTTTGATGTACTTTAGGACTCGAATTACGACATCCCAATGAGGTTTCTGTGGATCCTGTATATATTGACTTAGGGTCCGAACCGAAAATGCTATGTCGGGCCGAGTAACCGTGAGGTATATCAGTCGTCCCACGAGTCGCCTGTATTTGATTGGATCCTTTAGGTATTTGACTCCATCGTCTGGTGTGAGTTTTAGGTATTGTTCCATTGGGAATTTTTCTGGACGAGCACCTGTGAGTCCCGTATCCTGCAAAATATCAAGCGCGTATTTTCTTTGGGACATGTAAATACCAACTTTGGAACGGGAAAATTCAATCCCTAGAAAGTATTTTAGGTCTCCAAGATCTTTAATGTGAAATTGTTGTAATAAACAATCTTTAACACGCTAAATTTCTGTCAAATCATTTCTTGTCAAAAGAATATCATCCACATAAATCAAAAGGGCAGTAAATGATGAATTATTCTGTCTTGTGAATAGAGAGTAATCTGTCTTGGACTGTTGAAATCCTACAGATTTAATCACATGAGAAAATGTTGAAAACCATGTCTGAGATGCTTGTTTGAGACCATAAAGGAATTTGTTGAGTCGTCATACAATGTTCTCCCCTTGTCGATGATGCCCGGGTGGCAAGTCCATGTAAATAATTTCATGCAATGTGACATGTAAGAAGGCATTTTGCACAGCTAGCTGGTGAGTAAACCAATTTTTGGCTGCTGCAATGGTGAGGAGACACCTCAAAGTTGTTAATTTTGCTGTTGGTGAAAAAGTTTCAGAATAGTCGACACCTTCAATCTGAGAGTACCCCTTTGCGACAGGGCGCGCCTTATATCTATCGACGCTACCATCTGAGTTGTACTTTATTTTATAGACCCATTTGCATCCGATGGGTTTCTGCCCAGCAGGTAGCAGTGTCAAGGTCCATGTTTGATTTAGCTGCAAGGCGGAAAGCTTTTCGTCCTTTGCTTTTTGCCAATTTGGATTAAGGATAACTTGAGCATAAGTGTGAGGTTCTTTGGTGGATGTGATGTTAGCAAGATATGCACTATGTGTAGAAGAAAATCGTGAATTAGAAAGAAAATGATGCATAGGATACCTGGTTCCATTCGGCCGGTCTTGGGCAGTGGTCGAATGATTGGCTTGGGA
>Ga0123342_1004366_pt1 | contig 21626 bp, 10 predicted proteins | sample Turbeawhitnodule_FD_89960 | JGI IMG/M metagenome (GOLD analysis project Ga0123342, IMG submission 89960) | Root nodule microbial communities of legume samples collected from Mexico - Turtle bean Mexico white nodule | ecosystem: Host-associated > Plants > Roots > Nodule | place: Mexico: Nepantla...
ATTAGAGGTGGAGTGGAAAGGCGGGGTGTAGGTAGTGGAGGAGGGGGAGGGGAGAAAGAATAGAAAAAGGACTAGTATACTACGATGAAAGTGCAAGAAAGTACATGGGTTGTGATTGTCAAAATTTGATTAAGGACAAATATATGAAAAACTCCGGCGAGTAGTGATCTTAATTAAGCAATGAATAAGATGTGTGTGGAAAATTAATGCAGGGTACAAAGTATGTGCATGGCTTTGGTATAAGATGAGTGCCTCTGATGATGAGAGACAATCATACGTGCCCTGTTGTTTTCAGCTGATGTAAATGTTTGAGAGATCATGTCGAATAAACAATATTCACATATATGGTGTTGTTCCTCAAGGGTAGGGGTTTTTGTCCCTTTTGTTTTGAGGGTATGAACTCAACTCCTTCGGTCCCATACGTATTCGATAAAAAGGGTACAATGCTTGTGACATGCATGTGATCAAGCATGAGCGATATTTGGTATCTTTCGTTGTTGGTTTATTTTGGTCAAACCTATTGGAACTCACTTCGACTTCAAGTGGAGAATAGTATAGGGATATCACACCCCTTGCCCCCCGATTCAATCATCAATTACTTACTTTCTTTTTCTTCTTCTTCTTCTCCTCCTCCTCCTCCTCGGATATTTTCCAAACTCACACATTTTTTAATCATCATCGTATTCGATCATTAAATCCTATTTAATTAATAAAGTACAACTACTCAAACTATAAAAATATACACCACTATATCTTGAATAACACATGATTTTATTGAGTTTATGTGCAATAATTAATATCCCTTGGATCATAAATACTGCTTAAAAGGTTTTGTATTATGTGTATGCAGTAGCATTTTTTTTTATCGGCGAAGACAAGTATTATTAATGGGCACAAGAGGTGCCACTGAATGCACCAATTAAAAACTGAAAAGTCTTTCCTACTTTTGACGACACTCAATAGTAAGACCTAACCTTTGTAAGGTCCATCAACCTAACTCAATCTATGGCTCATCATTCTGAAATTGTTTTTAGAAATATGTTAGTAAATTGCACTTTTTGATGTACCTTTAACAAACCTAAGGTGTAATAACTAAAAATATTCATTCAAAAATCTAAACTAGTAATTTCTTTTCAGAGAAACAAACAATATGATAAAAATCTGATCACCACAAAACTATCAAGTTTGTATCACTATTCTAATAATATTTTATGAAATAAAAAAATTATCACTTACTGTAAAAAAAAAAGTAAAAAGTATATCCAGAAACACGTGTGATTTAAAAATCTAAACCCCATTGTTTAAAAAGTGATATCCACCATGAAGTGGGCAACATATCTATCTCTGATGCCAATCACTTCACTTCCCTTAGTAGATATAGATACAGATGGGAACCAACTTTTGGGTTTCGTAGCCCTCCATATGGCTAAAATTGTGGGCGTTTATATAGTATATATAACATGTATGCCGAGAATCACGCCATAAAAAATCCACATGCAACGTGTAAATATCTCATATTGTCAGTCACCACTTTCAAGAGATTCATATTAGGTCATATTAATTCATCAAGTTTCTAACATCCACAACAACAAACAGTGAAACATTAAACTATTCGAAGTTGGTCGCTGTAATAATATATGTAATCAAACACGTATATTCCTCTCGTATTTTATTTCCACAGGACGTACTTCAACCAATGTTTAAATACAAATCACTTACAACTAAGTGGTCAAAGATGGACACCTTATGTAACACGCAAGAATATCTTCTGTCCTATCGAAAAAAATAACACGCAAGAATATCGTCTGTCTTGTCAAAAAAAAAATAACACGCAACAATATTCCATGCAATATTAGAAAACAATCCATTAGTTAGTTTCGTTAATTAATGTTACGTACATATAAAGTTATGGATGGAGATGTAAATCAATAGACATAAAGTAACTTCATAATGTTTATACATTTGTACCATATTCGTATGTTTAATTTAAAGAATATTTATTAAATTTTTAATAATTTTAACACACGATTCTAACATAATTTTAGAAAGAAGAAATATATTTATTTTTTAAAAATTTAAATTTATTATATAAATTTTTAGTATGATTATAAAAATAACAAACAAATTCTTTTGAAGCAATTATGAAAAACATTCTTTTGTTTAAAAAAAAACTGAAACATACTTATGCACACAAATTTTTATTGTCAATTTATATAATTTATAATTATATAATATATAGATCCGTATTTCCATATCCTACATTTTAGATATTATATATATCTCCATATCCGTGTCAGTTTTTGTGTTAGATAACATATAAGTGGGTTTTATAAAATGAATTAGACTTAAAATTTTTTTAAAAATAATATTAAAATTATTTTAATAAAAAATTATATTAAATCTATCATACTATTTATAAATATTTATCTATAAATATATAATGTAACAGATGAATTGATAATTTTTTTTCAAGAATAATCCTAAATTCTAAATCATAACATTAAAAATTCTTATTTGGTTGAAAGTGGTAATCATATTTGGTATTTCCTTGTTTGAAATTTGTTATCATATGCAGAATATTTAGCTCAACTGCAGCGCATTAATTTTGCTCCGTTTACAATATTATTTTTTATCGAATAAAAAAATAAAATAAATATGAACCCCTTTAAAGATGATGTAATTCTTATATATCTTAAACAAACAACTTATAATATTCCAAAAAAAAAAACAGCCTTATATACCTTAGACAAACAACTCACAATATTTCAAAAAAAAAACCAACTCATCGTAAATAACAGAAAAATACACAAATTCAATCTAAGACAAATCACTTATTTTTAATTGAAAACATGTAAACTAAATGATCAAAACACTAATCTGAAAAAGAAAAGCAAACTAAAAGAACTTTGGAAGTAACCCAATATCAGATCTTCAATTGAGCTAGACAATAAGAAAATTTGAAAATATCAATCACTTATCCCTTAAAAATATATTTATTTCAATATTATCAAATCCCACCTACCAAAATAAGGTATTTTCAAAAGCTAAATTAACTAGTAGAAAGCAAAAACAAATGCACATAAATGTGTAAAATGTTGAAAGCTAATCAGAAATGTCATCAGTTTTTTTATATAGATAAAAAGATAGATAAGAATGTATAAGAGACAGCTAGCGGAAGAGGATCACGTTAACATGCCACGGTATTCGGTTGAGTATGAACTTTTGTCATTAAACACGTGTATGAGAAAAAGATTGATAATTAGTCAGGAATTTCAGAGAAAGTAGAGCATTTGGTTGAGCTTGAGAAAAGAGAAGTAGAGACAGAAGAAACTAATGACGTGATGATCGTGTTTACAATCGGAATCTGTGTCACATTCATAAGTTACAATGTAAGAATATGCAAAAACGCTCCCCCATCCCAGCCTACGACTTTTTGGTACCTCATATATACATTAGATAACATGCAAAATAATTACTTAATTAAAATGAAAAAAAAAAGTATTGAAAGCTAGACTTCTAAGGTGTGTAGACGCAATTTAGTTACTTATAATTGCATATTATGTATTTGAAGAGAATTTAGATTCCTATTATCCTACCTCAGTTTCATTGTTTTGGCTCGTTAAAAAATATATGTATTTTTATTAAGAATTAAATTTAATTCTAACTAATCTTCATAAAATCAATTTATAAGATATTTATATATTCTAAATTGATTTTTTATCTTGATGAAATATTTCACATATGGAGTACATATGGAGTATTACATGTGGACCAAAATATTTGTGAGTAGTCTGATATCGATCAATAACAGATGATATAATAATTCCAACAAATTTTATTGGATAATTTTTTATATAAAAAGTGAGTTGAAACCTAGTATATTATCATTTGTAAGAACATTAGAATTCATGAAAGGAAAAAGTGAGAAAATAATATATATATATATATAATCATTAATTAAAATTGCGTTGGTAAGTGTGTTTTTAAAGGTGGGGTGATCGATCATTCTGAAATTTTTTCCTTGGTATAATTAAAGGTTTGGTCTTGAATTTCCTTAAAAATACATTTAGCAGGGTTCTCCTTATCTGATTAGTGCCTAGAACCCCTAGTTTGTATGTACTTAATTAAAAGTTGCTTATAGGACGATCGGGCTAGAATTTGGTATTTTAGCAGTTTTAATTGATGTTTGTTGCATAGGTAGTTGGTGCATTTTGTCGGTCTTGTTTAGCTTTGGAGAGAGATGTGTTTGTCTTTATTGATCTGTATAAAAGTTGGTCTACCATAAAGTAGGTCATATTTATTTATTTTATTTTTGTAAAAAAAAAAACTAAAATTGAGATTGAAAGTTGGAACCATTATTTGGTTTCTAATTTTTTAAATTTTTGTTGTATATTGTGCAACTTTTTCATTTTTTATTATCTAAGAAAACTACCATAAAAGAAAGATATATTTTTATTGTAAAATTATAACAATTAATAAAAAATAAAATATTTTATTATAATTTTACTTTTAATTTTTAATAAAAAGTTATAAGTGATTAACATTATAAAAAGTTACTTTTATGATTATTTTTTGTGGATATAACTTTTTATAACATCAATATAAGTTTTAGTAGTACTTTTTAATTTATTTATTATAATACTTACTTTTTAATTATATTTTTATTTTTCATATCATAAAAATTAGTTACACAAACGTATATCTATAAGTGTTTTCACTAATAGTATAATGAGATTTTCTTATTTGATGTACACAAATTATTTTTATATTTTATTTTAATAATATTTAAAATTTATATTGTAAAATTTAGAATGTAAAACAGCAATGTAAAAATAAAATTTAATGAAGAAAAATGAAAAACAAACATAATGAAACAAAACAGAAAATAACTAAGAGAGAGAAGAAGCGTTCTAAATAGATTAAAAGAAGTAACGGCTAAGATTTCAAGTCCCTTTCTTTTTAATTTATCTTTTAAAATTGATAAATAAAAATTAAAAATACATACAGTAACTTTTTTTAATGTTTTAAAACTAACAATCCATTAAATTCTTCCCAAAATCTTTCATATTATTTTCCTCTCTCTAAAATTTAAAATATTTTCTAAGTCTTTATTAATAATAATGATAGAACTAAAACTAACGAGTAACATTTTTAACGCGTAAATCTTATAAATTAAAAATATTTTTAATTAAATATATAATTAATATCATATTAATTATGGTGATCCATGTTAGTTTTTTCATTTATCTTTATTATTGACAAAAACCTAATAATACACACACATCTATCTATCTATCTATCTATATATATATATTCTAAAGGGTTTAAAAAGTATGTTTATTTTTTAGGGAAAAAAATAATATAAAATAGATTTTGGACCGTGTTTAATATTTTAGAAATTTTATAAGACACAAAACATATTTTATCCCTTTCTCTGTCTGCCCACACATAAAAGACACAAATTATTCAAAGGTTAGAAAATATATTTAAAAGAATAATTAGTATTTTTTTTCAGCAAAAGAATAATAAGTATGATATTGAAATTTGTAAATGAAAACAAAAATTTGAAACTTAGAAACAAGGGGATATTATATACAAAAAATAAAATAATATAAATATATATATTTATATATATATATATATAAAAGAAAAATTAACTATTCGATATTGATTAAAAATAATAGTTAAGTTCATTTAATTATCTTACTTCTATATAATACAAAAGTACTTTTACTAAATGACCTCTTCTTCTATTTGTTCAAAGAGAGCTTAGATTTAAAGATAAAAAAAGTGAAAATAGTAAGATTGAGTTGTTAAAATTTATTTACATTTAAGTTCATAAAAAGGTGAGTTTTTTTTATTTTATTTATATAGAGTATTAATTAAAATATAGTCTAAGTTGAACCAAATAAGTTTAAAAATTAATGCACCTTTCTTTCACTTTGTACACGGCTCTCACCTTTTACAGTAAGAAAAAAAAAATGTAAAATGAATTTAGGTTGAGAGTAGTTGTGATTTTAATTGAGTGATATTTAAAGTGATAAAGTTAATGTGTCGTTTACCTAAACATACATGTATCAGCAACAAAAAAGACGTGCTAATGTTACAGTTTTTGATGCCCAGACAGACAGACATAACGAGATGACACGTGACACTGTGGGTTGCTATGTGCTATGTGCTACGTTCCCACTTGGAAAAACAATACATATATATACTGCAACTCTTGCACTGTAATAACCAAAGTAATTATGGATAGCTGCACAAAGTTATTAGTTTCAGATTTCAAATTCTTTTGATTGAAATCAGTGAAAGTAAGGTTCATGTTGTTTTGATTAAAAAATTTGTTGAAGGAGAGTGAGATAAGAATATTGTTATCTGGAAAGAAGAGAGTGGTCAACAATTTCACCTCTGATTTGGATGGGTGAAAAGTTTAGGTTGAGAGTTTGAAAGAAGACAAAAGCCAAAACAACAAAGCCACTGCTTCACTGCTTGGTGGAGAGGCAGCCAGAGCCGGTAGCACAGCCACTTGTTTGATGCTCCCAACTCCCAAAGTGAATTAAGATGTTGCAGCAGCAGGCTCAAGGGCCACAGTAATATTGTTCTAGCCAAGTCTAATCCTACACATAGTTCTCCATTTTTTTGTCTTTGCCAAGTGATTTTCATCTATGCATGAATCTCAAGAAAACAAGGGTCTTCAAATACCAAGAACATGCAATTTCTTACACACACATGTATACAAAGCATTAATTAGAGGTAAAAACTACTATTCAGCAATTAAAAGGATTAAGACAACACACATACAGTGTAACCTTTCATGGTCGGTGGATTGGATTACTGAACCCTATATATGATAGGGATGTATGTGTGTATATAAAGTACTATTTAATTACAGTGTGTGCAATTTTAGCTTATTACGTTCAAACACTGTCCATTCATGCATGTACAGAGACCTCATCAAAAAATGCATGTTCAGAGAGAGGTATTCACTACTCTCAATTTAATTAGCAATATATACCTTTCTAGTTAACTTCACTAAAATTTATACAGTTATAATTGAGTTTTATCAATAAGAAATAAATCCTGAGACAATTAGTGAATTATAATAAACTTTTAATCGATAACAAAAATTATTTTAAAGAATCATGTTAAAAATTTCATATTAATTAAAAATAAAAATATTTCATAATATATAAATAAAAAAAAATCTTATTTTATTAACTCAATTTTGTAAAATTAAATTAAATTTAAAATTTACTTCTTAATACACCATTCCATGATATTAAAATAAATTATTATTTTGATAGTAAAAAGTGAAAAACATGATAACGTTATTTAAAAATAGTAATATGTAACTTTTAGAAATGAAACTTGCATATATATATATATATAAGAATATGTTAGGCATATGTTTAGTATTCTCTTTAGTATGGGTTCATCTAGATTTTCATATTATTTATTTATTTTAATATTTTTTTTATGAGATGGTAGATGATAGTTGACATTTCGGATGTGAACGATATCAAATTTCATTGTGATATACCAAACATGATAATTTTTATTGAAAAAAATGTTAGGAAGATATATTTTCTTATATAGGTTTTTTAAGAATTTGTTCCTTCTAGGATATTTTTTTATTGATAAAATTTATGATAAATTACAAAATTATGAGTGGCAAGTCCTTCAATAATATTACGTTTATAATTTGTAACTAATATTATGAAAAAAGAAAGAAAAAATTATGAACTAAAAGTATATATACTCTTTTTCAGTCACAACATCGTCTATAAGTTGTTAGATTTTACAAAAGTTATACCAATTATTTCAGTTAAGGCAACTATATAAAACTATTTTATATATAGACAATGAACATTATGCTCTAAAAGAAGTGTACTAAAAAAAGAAAGCATGTGTTAGTAGTTTTGTTCTTATACACTAAAATAGTTTTATATTCTTAATAATAGAGAATTTAAAATAATTTTAAAATTCTTTTTAATATTTCTTTGATAAAATCCCAAGTCTTACATTTACAATACAGGGTCTTATAAGAATAAGATTAATGAGGAGTATTATGATTAAATACACAATAAACAGAAGTTATATATATATGAAAAATTTGTTGTTGGAGAGAAACTTGGCGGGACCCAATTTGAATTTGAGTTGCTAGTGGTAGAATTTTTTCCCCAAAGTAAATGGGTCACAAATAATATTTCAACATTCACTTTGTGGGATTCGTATTTGACACTCATTTTATTTTATATTCATAATTTACAAACCTTTTTTAATAATAAAATATTAATTTAAAATGATAAAGTAAAATATAGAAAAAAAAATTAAAACAAAATAATAATATAGATAGTTGGTAAATGGTTGTATAAAATATTGAAGTTGTGAGTTTATGATGGTTTAAAAAAATTGATAAAGTAAAGTAAGGAATGTGATGTAAGAATGAATGAAAATGTAAAATATGATTAAAAATAAAAAGGAAAGCATTGGTGAGTTAGTGGGTTGCAAATGTAGAAAAGAGTAAAAATTTGATGAATAATGAAAGGGTGGGGAAGTTGAATTAGTGAATAATGAGAAAAGGGGGGGAAAAGGAAGAGAAGATTAATAGGGTATGAAATGATTAAGATGACAAGGAAGTAGTAAGATAACGTGGGCTTGCGTGCTGAGACTGACACAAAGGGGTCCCGCGTCGTTGGCTAATAAACAACCACATTTGGTTTAAGCCATTTGAAGTCTAACCCCAGTTAGGGAACATATTCAGAAAGGACAGTATGGCGTATCTCTCCCACTCCTTCTTTCATCTCTCTCTCTCTCTCTCTCTCTCTCTCTCTCTCTCTCTCACCCTAAACCCTATTAATAACAATGCCTTTTTTTTAGCTGAATTTTTTGTTAAATATATTATTACCTATATTTTGGCACATGAACTTTGTGCAATTGATTAAAACACATAGACAATAGATTGGCAGTTAAATATTGTAAGTGAGTGCAGTGGGGTGAAGTTTTCACTTTTTTCAAAGCTGCTTGTCTGTGTGGCAGCAGGGGTAATGATGGATCTTCACTTTGTTTGGAGAGATGGTCAGTTTGCTCTGTAAAACCACAAATGATGCATGCACAAATCCAAGGCCTTCCAGCACGGGATGCCTTTGCACCACCGTTAACTTCCCCTTTCTGCTGCTTCAAACGCCGAGGGAAATTGTTTGTGATCCCAACCTAGGTTTTTATTGGATGGTTGGTGGAGAGGATGAGATAAACACACCATAGACTATCTCACTCTGATTTTGATTTTGTAGGAGAAGACAAATTGCATAATTTAGGGTTTGGATTAGGGAGTTTGATGGAAGAAATTGGGTACACACCGTTCTCATCATCTACCGCTGTACCGTTGGAGCAGTTACTCGCCTATTAATAACAATGCCTAGTCCCCCCATGCACTTCTCCATTCTACTCTCTACTCCTTAATCTCTCCCTTCCTTCACCACCTCCTCAACCCTACCAATAAATTACTGTCATCTATAAAAAGTTTACTATAGGTTATCGACAACATTAATATTTCAAATAACAAATTTGATTGAGATTTATATATGGTGGACATCGTCTCGACAAACTAGAAATAATAAGTCAAGAATATTTCAGAAAATCTATACGCATGTTATAATATTGACCCACTTCAAAAATATTACACTTACCTCTATGATTAGGTTAACATCATAGAGTAAATTTTACATTTTCAATAGTATTAAATATTCTAACCACCAAATATTGACTTGAGCGTTGAAATTGTTTTTGTAAAGATCCCTACTCCGATCGAGATCTGAGAAAAAATTGAGAAGTAAAACAATCAGATTAAAAGGGCAGAATCGAAGATACCTTTAAGGTCTATAAAAGAAAAATTAGCTTCCATCGTGAGTCCAAGAAGGAAGAATACTGGGAAATTCAATGGTATCTATGAGGATTATGACTAACGACCAAATATCAGTAGATGCAAAAGTAACAGAGACCGAACACATGACTCTACTTTTGGCTCTCCAAAAGGAAATTGTTGAAATGTAACATAAGAATGTTGAAGAAATCAGTGCCCTCTAACAAGAAAACAAGAAAATGAAGTGGAGATTAGAAGGTGTACCAACTTGTCCCAACCCTAGGAGGGAGAATACCAAGCACTGGTGACTAAAAATATAACAATGTTTTCGTGACCCCGAGCATCCAACTATGGTAACCGATACATTAGAGGCAGAATCACTATTCACACATCGGCAAACACTTCAATAACTTGGGAAGTGCTCGATGACATCCTTTTTCGTTGACAGAAAAATGAATGTTGAACTCGCTTCAAGTTGGAAAGGTTTAAGTATTGATCGATATGACAAGACGACTAAATTTAGAACGTAGTTCGCAATGAGCTTGCCATGTCACTCTTGTCAACATCTAACAAAAGAAGGGAGAGGCATGGAGGCTCTCATGGAGAGGTTTGGGAAAGTCACTTTGAATATCTAAAACCTCAACTTGGAGATTGCTCTCTATCATATGGTGCAGCCCTGAAACCAAGACCCTTCATAGATAGTCTCTACAAAAAACCAGTCGCTGACCTAGATGAACTAAGGCAAAAAGTCACAAAGTTTATGCAACTAAAAGAACTTCACGTGATCTAGAGTTAAGTCTAAATCAAGTTTGGGCCCAAGAAGCCCTAAGAAAAGGAGAGATAAGAAAAATCTCAACCAACAAACAAACCTAGGAAGAATTAATTACCTAGATTCTCTCATTACACCTCGTTGAACACAGACAAAGTTGAATTCTAAAAGAGGCTCTTAGTGTTGACCTCATTCTAAAAGTTGATAAGGTTCCAACCTGAGATGTTTGGGGAGGTTATCCCTTAACTAGCTGGAGGCCACATTTGTCGATGAAATTCCCCTTGATATTCGCTGACATCATCACCTTACACGTGGACCAGAGGATAGCGAGAGAATGTTACACGACTAGCTTAAAAATTAAGCCACCATAGTCGTATCAAGATTATTTGGCCTACCGGGATCAACCAAGTATGAGAAGGGACCATACTATTTCTTTTATCGACCTTGATCCAAGGATAAACAATATCTGAGTAGAACCTAGAGATAACATTATCTCGTTACAATTACAAGACGAGAACTAGTGTACCCAAATTGGGACTTCACTAACCGTGAAAGATACTGATATTCGCATGAATGACGATCGATATGTTGGAGTCAACCCCAACATTATCACACATAAACTTTTGGTCTACAAAGAAGTTAGGTTAATATCCTAGAAGAAGAGAAAATTGGGAGAACCCTTAGAAATCTCAACACTAATAATTCGAGTGAAGATCAAGGCCCAACTTTGCATCTCTAAGCGCGCGACCACGAGTTCCTCGAATGAAGTTGAGGTTGCTACCTTTTTATCAGTATCCGTCAAAGATATATTCACACATTTGAAAAAGGTCAGGTCCCCATCGAGAAAGGGTTTAACAACATTGATCCCAACATAAGAAGAAAAAGATCAAGACCTATAAGGGGACCTTCTTGATGAAAATTGTTTCTAGGACATCTCATTCCTCTTGTGTTTTTTATCATCTGGAGGAGACGCAAGGTCAATTACAAAGGTAGAATAGAACACCATATCAAAATTGAACAACTGTTTGCTGAAAACATACATTGATCGTGAAATCAAAAACTTCAGCAAAAATATGTTATTGCAAGTAGTAATTACTGTCTAGAAAGACCTAACCTTCCCATTGAAAGAATACCCCAAACATGTTTGATGTCACTAAATTCACCAACAACAGTCTTTTCAACCTCTCTATTTTTTTATCCTCATTCATGGGAGTTGATCTTCCATTCGCAACATCTGCTACTTGGGCCACAAATCCCTTATCCACATGGGTATTGAATCCAAAACCATTTACTCATAAAGCAATAAAACACCCACCAACTTCATAAAATCCAATGCTCATTAGTTTTCTTTCTAGAGATTAATACCCAAAAGATAGAATAAGGCACCTCCATTCGGACAAATGAGAGTTAGTTGAACTTTTATTGTTGGACTAACTTTTCTATAGTTGAAGCTGCTTCAACACCGACATAAAGTCAATAGTCATTTGAGTGATGATGCCTACAACATAGGAAATTATTCAATAAAGTTAACACCTACCGAGAATACAAACAAAACATCTATCAAATCCACCCATTATCAAGGGGAAAGATAAAATGGAAGTATCTTCTGGGTGGGTAATGCCTCCGAGAAGACTTTTTTATCCTCACAGGTCATCATAAACCTCAAGCAACTATGATAACAGAGGGGTTCCTGGGTCCAATAAAATGGGAACTTTGGTTTATCCCTGAAGAAAATATGATTTCAACCTAAATGTTCAATGACAGCCTTAAATAACCCACTTATAAAGTTTTTATAGGATGAAGTATAAGGGACAAACAAACACAACCCAGTTAACCTACAAGGGATACCCAAGCGATTGGGATGTTAGGCCAAGCATTATAATAATGGAGGAAAACTTGAGGAGAGAGATATAAATTGAACATCTTGTATACAAATTGAAAGGCTTGCAAACGAGGCCCATGTATTTCGATGCAGTTGTGTAGAAGTGACACTAAGGACGCACAAAACACTCATGGTAAACTCATCAAAGGGAGACATCAACGTCTGAGAAAAAGTAACTATACATATAGAAGAACTCAGATGACGCCACTCCCAGCCATGACAGACATTGCCAATGGTAACACATTGCTTAAGAGAAATTATGTCTACTTTAGAATCTCTTTTGAGCATAGGAACGCTCGTGGTATGACTCTATCACTAACTACCACCAATATTTTGAAAAATATTGGGTGACTCCTGTACCTACCCACTAATACCTTGAACGAAGAGGGAGAAACTCTTGGCTTGCTCAACAACAAGATTCTCACACTAGGAGTGTCTACCCAACATTCCCCTACCCTAGAGGTCAAACTCTCCCCAAAACAACGATCAATTGACCAAAATTCCTCGAGGAGCACCCACCAAAAGAAGTCAATACACTTAAAGAGGAAGACATCACTAACCTCAAATATACACAAACTCTCTACACCTAGTCACTAATCGGATTTATAAAAAATGAAAGTGGTCATACAACTAAGGAACCACCTTTATTTATAGATGTTGAAGCACAAGAATCCAATCAACACACCCCGTCACCTCTCAATCGTCAAATCCCTTCAAACTAATGGTAAAGATCACATCAGGCACAAATCACGAAAGAGGACGCACCAGAATCCTAATCATGCCCACTCTTTCTAAGACTCTTCTGGATAAGGCCTCGAGCCTAGGGGGCTAGGTGATATGATTGTAGGTTGTCAAAATAATTCAACCAAAGAAAAAAAGGTAAAATTCTTTCAAAACAATTAAGACTCACAAAGCCAAACCTATCGTGCTTGAGGGGCTAATGTGTATGTGGTAGAGACCATTAATATCTGACATCATCGACTTGATCGAGATCATGCTCGGTTGACGACTCGACAAACTATACTAGAAAAACCAAGCCTAAAATGATATCGGAAAACCTCGAGGAACACATGTTGATGATCTAAAATGAGAAATAAATAAAGAATGATTAAAGGCAATTAGAATATATTAATCAATATGTACTATCAGATTAAACCAAGATCAACCTTGAGGGTGGGAGAAGGAAGACATTCCTTTTGTAGTTTACAACGGCTGGCTTAGACTAGTAAACCAAATAGTGTGCCTGGGTCTGACTTTCTTTAAAGTTGTAAAATGCATTATTTGACTGGGTTATTTTTTTATACCTTTGGGACTAAAGCTTATAACTGAGTAGGGCGGTCGGGTGGTATATCCCCATATAAGTTTGTGTGGCTGAAGATTACCAACGGAGACAAATCTTTACTAGTTAGACAGGGGGCACACAAGGCTTTTAACTTTTTTTTCTCTTGAACCTTTTACATTTTGTATATGAGTTGGAGTACGTATTTCTATTTTTTTATTATTTATTGTTGAGAAAAAAAAAGATTAACTTTGAGAGTTATGTTAATCCAGATTCAATTTTCAAACAATATTTTCACTTCTATATATAGATTTCACTCTGACCACGGAATATTAATCTAAATGTAAGAGAACCTTTTTGTACTACAAGAAAATCATGAAATAAAAACTAATTTTAGAGACAAAAAATAATTAGTTACTATAGTGACTAAATTAGAGACCATTTTAGAGACTACAAAATTTTTTAGTTTCTAAATTAGTTTCTATTATTGTTAAGTAGTTTCTAAATTGGTATCTAATTAGCTACCAAAGTTTTAACTACCAATTATTTAGATTCTAAATTTGGTAGAAAAACCTGGGTAGCTAATTAGATACCAATTTAAAGACCATTTAACAATAATAGAAACTAATTTAGAAACCGCAAGTTTTTTTAGTTTCTAAAATGGTCTCTAATTTAGTCATTATAATAACTAATTATTTTGTCTCTATAATTAGTTTTTGTTTTATGATTTTCTTGTAATGTTACAAAATATCCTTCACTCTAACAAAGATCAAAGATTCGAGAAAAAACTGATAAAGATTCGAGAAAAAACTGATAAGTAGAACAATCAGATGAAGAAGATAGTGACAAAAACACTTTTTGTGTCCATACAAACAAAAAAACCAACTTCACATCTAATTTCCACTTTTTTTTTTTCTCAATTTCATTCTTCTTTTCTTTTATCCAAATCCCCTCTTAAATATTCCCTCTCCTTTCCTACCTCCATACGCACACACCCTCTTTTGAGATAACTTTGTTTAGTTTCATTTTTCTGTCATTCTCCTCTGACAACCCCATTTCCTGCTTGGCCCTCCTCTCAGTGGACACCCTCACACCTTGTTCTTCTCTCATTTCACTCCAACCAACTCACAACACTCTTGGTTCTCTCATTTCTAGTTTTCTTCATTTTCCGTAAAGCTGGCTAATTAAGAGTGTGGTCTTGCAACACCAAATAACATTTCTGACACACAGAAACAAAGGGTGGTTAAGCTCATTCCATTAATTCACAATGTCCACCAGAAGATCTCGTTCCAGACAATCCGGTGCTTCTGCTGAGATCACGGATGCGCAAATCACCGATCTCGTTTCCAAGTTGCAACAACTTATCCCTGAGCTTCGAGCCAGGCGCTCCGACAAGGTATTTATTATCCTTGCTCCCTCTCTTTTTCTTACTGTCCCTCTCATTCACTTTGACCCTCTCAACCTCTCTCTCACTCACATGCACAACACACACATACATTGCACTTTTTGTGTGGATGCCCTTCATTTTCGTAGATAAGTCACCTCTTCCTTATTTTCTTTAGCCACAACTTGAGGCTATAGTCCAACTCAGATTCCTCCCTCTTAACCCATTCACTAAATTAACTGCATTACTTACTCACAACACCTTCCTCCAACTCTGTCTTAAATTAATAATAATATATTTTATTATAATGTACCAACACTATACATCGCATATTATAATACAAAACTCGGTTATCTTTTCTAATATTACTCGTGATTAATTGATTTTGTAAAAACAGTATATATATATATGTTGTGCATGAATCATAATGTCAAAACCAATGAAGTTTACTGATAATGATATATGTGGGTATTGTAGGTTTCAGCTGCTAAGGTATTGCAGGAGACATGCAACTATATAAAAAACTTGCACAGAGAGGTTGATGATCTAAGTGATCGATTATCAGAGCTTCTGGCTAACACAGACTCCAACAGTGCTCAAGCAGCCATTATTAGGAGCTTACTTATGTAATAGTCTAGTCTAGTGCATTTATTTGTGTCGTGTGCATGTCCATGTCTCTCTCACTTCTTTATCACTCTCTCTTCTGGGTAGGGTTTGGTTTGTACTTTCTAGACACCAACGCGAAAGACTACCATCGGATCCATGTGAAGCAGTTCTTGATTAGTTTTAATTATGTGTCACTTTGTAGTAGTAATGAATTATGGTCAGCTTCTATGGCTGTAAATAAAATGGACTACATCGTGAGTTCTAATTATTACTATAGTATGAAATGAAACACATAACTTTTGTATCGCGGCGCAAAAAGGTTGCTGTCATGGAATGAATACATGTGTGGCCTTTTACATGGATAGTGTCAAATAATTTTTCAAATTTGGAGGCTGCAATGCTTGAGTTTAATCTTAGTAATCTATCTTATGAGAGAAATTCTGCAGTTTTGTGTGGACCCATTAGAAGGGTCAAGGTTGAAGCTGACAGTGCCTCTAACATGTGACATGCCCCACACCATTTTCGGTTATTTGTTCTTTGCCAACCCGTGATATTAATGTTCGCATTAGGACCACAATATAAAATAACTAACTCCTGATCCAAACCATCATCTTTGCCAGCGTAATATACATACATTATATGTGCCATTTATATATCTAACGGGATAATCACAATATCCCTTTATTGTTCGCAAATATCAGAGAAAAGAAGAAAAATAAAAATAAAAAGATAAAAGCAAGTCATCGAATACCAATATTGAATTTAATTCCCATAAAGTGGGAAAGTTTAAAAGAGGCATATTGTAAAAGAACAGAGATACTAGGAATAGGATTCACTCCTTTTTAATAATTCAAATTTATTTAAAACTACAAAACTATGAGAGACAGTCATTAAATAGAGGGGTCGTTAAACCAGAGATGAGTACCATCTTTTTATAAGTTTTAATAAGTTTCCACTAATGAGAAAGAATATACATTAAAAAGAATGTGTTTTTAACCTTTCTCAAGTATAAATAATCAATTTATTATTAATTTAAATTTTTACGAATTTACAGTACTTTTTTTTACTTATTTTCTTATCAAGAAAAGTTGGACCAAACACATTTCCAATAAAGTTTAAAAAATGTTAATTTGACATCGCTAAGTAGTTGGGTAGCCATGGCAATTATGTATTGAATTTAAATAGAGGTGGTTCTGATGTGGTGAATTTGATGTTGTGGTAAAGTGAAAAGAAATGATGGCCCCACACACCTGCAGGTACCATTTGCATGCAATATGTGGTGGGGGAAGGTTGTTTCACAATGTATCCCGGCCCCAAAAACAAAAGCTACGTTCCACAGTGCAAAATTAAATATGGAGCTATCAATTTAGGCCATGAAATAGTTCCAATTCATTAATTCAATTCTGGCTAACATTGCTTTGAATCCAGGGTAGGGGTAATTTTGAAGCAATATCTTAGTGAAAGTTTCCTCTGTTCTTGCCGTGTAATGTGCCCCAATCTCTCAACTATGTCCAAACCCTTTAATGCATTGTTCTTGAAGGCATACTATATACATATCTTGTACCAAATTTACTCATAACCAACTCTTTCATACACCACTGTCTCATTAATTAACACACGTAAACTCTATATATATCCTATTTTCCTCCTTTATGTTGAAAACTTTCCCTTCAAAATAATTTCATATTTTGTAGTTTGAGCTTAGAGGGATGACTTTGTTATATGTTGGAATCAGTTGGCAATTGTCTGGACTAAAAATATAAAGTGTGTAACTTCCAGTATTGGTCCTTTTTATCTATCAACTCAGTTACATACGTGCAATTAATGTCTTCTTCAATGAGAAAACTATTTACGTGTTTTTCATTTCCTCAACTTAATGTTTCAAGATGTACAAAACTACGAACACCGAAGAATAATTATTCATACTTTTGAGAGATTTCAGGAAAAAAAAAATGATTCTGCAACCATAGCTAGCAAGATCGACTTGTGTTTTTCTTTGTGGACCGAGGTCTTTTCTTCTATTAGAATGAGATGTCTCCTTTTTTGTAAATTTTGAGTCGGCGAATGCCAATAAAGTCAGGTTAAATAAGATAATAGAAACCTTCTATTTATAATATATTAATAAACTTCTATTTATACATTTTTTATTGGTAAAGAAGGAATATTTTTTAATGTGATCTTAATACTTAATTAATGTGTAATCACTTATTTCAACATATCATCAATGTATAAGCTTGACTATATTATTGGTGTTATTTTTTTTTATAAAAGGTTTCATGTTAGGTATCACTATGCAACTTGACATTTCAGCTAGGTTGACACTTTAAGTAACAACAATCATCTGTCATTGCATGAAAAAATATTATTAAAAAAGAAAGTAAAAAGAAAATACTAAAAAAAACGGGAGACTAGACCAAAATCCATATGTTAACAAAAACGATACACAGGTAGACCATAAAGAATTCTAAGAACAAACTAGATGGAAGCCTATTATACCAATGAAGTGATTCTCTATGAATAAATCCTAAATTAGGCAACATATCAACACACACATTCGTTTCACGAAAAATATGAGTAACCCTAAACCAGATTTTCCCACAATAATTAAGACAAGTATTTCATCGATTACGAAACATCCACGAAACATTAGTCCAAACAGTAAATGCCGCACAAACCAAGGCAAAATCACATTCAAGCCATACATTAGTAAGTCTCGTCTTTTGAGCTTCCTCCATAGCATGTATAACTTTATAAAACTCAACAACCAAAGCAGTCTGAACTTCAAGAAACGTAGAGAAAGCACCAATAAACTCCCCCGTACTTCCACGAAAAATACCTCTACAAGTGGAAAAACCAAGATATCCCCTAGGAACCCCATCAGTGTTAATTTTAACCCAGCCTGGTGAATGGAATTCCCATCTAACAGGAAGAGGACAAAGAACTTTACCAGTACGAGTATTAATACCAAAAATCACGTTGAAATTCAACATATATGATTCTTTATTGAAGCCTTAGACGATTTTAGAAATGTCAGTCATATAATGTTGATAAAGTATTTTAATGATTGAAGACTCTTATTTTTTTTATGCTTAACCTTGTATTCTATGTTATTTACCTTCATCTAGCAATTTGTGTAATTTATGTATTAGATTTAGTTGTTATCTGACTCATATTCATCATTTAAATATGGGTATAAGTTAATTTTTTTTATAAAGTTTTGATTTGGAGACATTAAGGGAAAACTTTATGGAAACAGAGAAACCTTTTCCTACTTAAAAACCAAGAGTCAAACGCTTAAGAGATTTTATCTGTAGTACAAATGAAGGTCTAGAGATGGCAATGCATACCAACCTGTCATGCATACATTCGTTCCGTATTTGACTAGTAAAATGCGGATCGGGTTGGTCTGTCCCACGTAAAAAATGCGAATTCATTTTATTGGCTCGTTTCGCATAAGGACCAACCCGCTTAAGAAATATTTTGTTTAAATTAATGAAAAATAAAATTTTAAATATAAATTTTGAATAAATTTATTTTTTGTTTATTAAGTTAATTTTTTATTTATTTAGATGATCAGGTAAATGGTCTTACATTATTATTCTCACGATACATGCGTAATAAATTATGGGTAAAAAAAATTCTAATGATGTTTTATTTTTCAATGAAATTTGAATTTCAATCGTATTATCAAATTGACTAATAAAATATAAATATATACAATTTTTTAAGGTAATACATGTAAACACATGATTACTATTCTAATTTAAAAATTAATATATATATATATATATATATATATATAATTACCTTATTGGTCTCAAGATATGTTCAATACTCAATTTTGTACTGTAGTTTTTAAAAAATATCAATTTGGTCCCTTTATTTTTTAAGAAGTACCCAATTTGGTCCTTTTTGTTAACTCCTCCCAAACGACATCAAGTGTTGGGTATACAAACCAACAGATAACTAAGGACACAACAAACACTTCCCAAAAAGGTCAGTCATCTCAAGATACAAAGCTAGGCCCCACCAAGTCTGAAGAAAAAATCAACAAAAAAAGAAGCTATAAACCCGAATATCAGAAGTTCTTCCTTTTGGTCTTCTTAAAAAAATAGAATATGTTTGTAAATAATTTGGGCTCACTTTAGGGGTCCAAATAGCAAAGATAGGCTAGAATAAGGTGTCTTTAGCATAATAGGGGGTGTAGTTATCATTTTAGCTTGTTCCTAGCCTTTTAGAAAGGTAATTTGACCTAGTTTCTAGAAGGACAAGCCTAGGGTACAGGTTTGACTTAGTCAAACCCTAAGGCTGCCCATTTTTTCCCTTTTCCCTTCCTACCCCTCTTGCTTGTTTTCCAAGGCCCCTTCACCTATAAATAGAAGGCCTACCCATTGTATTTTCCAAGTTGGATTTGAATGAAGTAAAGAAACTCTGCATAAATTGTGTGAGCTCTTAGTGAGACTTATGTCCTCTTAGGTTTGAGGTCTTATCTTGAGTGATTGGGAAGCTCTCAAGTGGCGGCCAACACACTCATCTTGGAGCACACCACCCTCCAAGTGGCGTGACATTTCTGACCCACAATCATAAGTTTTCTCATTCCATTTTCCTTCATTTTCTCTATTCCATTTTATGTGTTTGTCTCTTAGTTTCTCTTCTTTGTTGCTCTTGGGTTTCACTCATAATCATGAGTATGATGCATCATTTGGGAGGCCATGACCACCATTGATGTTACCTTGTGCCCATTTTCAATTCCACAATTGCATCTCATTTTCACCATATCTTGTTTTTTCATCTTTGCCTCTGTGAAGTGAACCTTCACACTTACTTAACCACTTGGTTAAGTTCGTGTCCAGTGGGAATCTTCCTTAGGTAAAATGTTAAAATCTCAATCTTAAGTAAAAGTGTCACCATATATGAAAACATCTAAAGTCAACTCACATCAGATTCTGACCCAAACGATAATGTTTAACACATTTGAATGCTAGGAATATATTTGAAATGTTAATTGCTATCAACGTTTAATCTTAATCATAAGTAGTTTTTATAAATATGTGAGGAAACGATATTTAGGAAGCACCCACTAGCGCAGAAATGCTAATCAAATGCGGCTATTTTACATTTACAAATGCGGCTATAGAGCCGCATTTGATCAGCACGCATTCGTAAATCAGAGAGATACAAATGCGGCTATAGAGCCGCATTTGTAAATGCGATTTACGAATGCGGTTATTTCAAATAGCCGCATTTGTATATTCTTCTGAATGAGCAGAGGGTTTTAGGGGTTTAAGATTTATGAATGCGGCTCTGGTAATAGCCGCATTCGTAAATCAAATTTACAAATGCGGATTTGGTAATAGCCGCATTCGTAAATCACATTTACAAATGCGGCTTTTACCTAAGCCACATTTGTAAATCTTGTTTTTTGATTTACAAATGCGGCTTTGGTAAATAACCGCATTTGTAAATAGTGTTTTTTTTAAAGTGCAATTTATATTGTCCCTAAACCATATAAATTAACCTGCATAATATTCAAACCCAACCAGACAAATACAGAAATATAAAGATAAATTGATAGAATCAAAATGTACATTTACAAGTAATCAAATTACATAATAAAACCTACACTATTGATTAACTATGCTAAAGTTATAAAAATTTACGAAATATGTGGACCAAGAATCTCTGACATATGAAATGCCTTCCGAATTCATTGGTGTTTCATCCGTGAATAACTGCATTGCAAAATATAGTTGACATAAATTAGTTTTTAGATATATATATGTTCAAGAATTATAAAAATGATTTAACATATCATGTTATTACCTCTTTCCAACCAGTTTTAAC
>Ga0123342_1004367_pt1 | contig 21625 bp, 7 predicted proteins | sample Turbeawhitnodule_FD_89960 | JGI IMG/M metagenome (GOLD analysis project Ga0123342, IMG submission 89960) | Root nodule microbial communities of legume samples collected from Mexico - Turtle bean Mexico white nodule | ecosystem: Host-associated > Plants > Roots > Nodule | place: Mexico: Nepantla...
AATATTACATAAATATATATATATATATATATATATATATATATATATATTAATTATGAATTATATAAATTGACAATAAGGAAGATTTATGTGCATTAACTATGTTTTAGTTTTTTTAGCAGAAATATGTTTTTTATGGCTGGTACGAAAGGATTTGTTCATTATTTTTATAATCATAATAAAAATTTATAAATAAGTTTGAATTTTTAAAAAATTAATGTATTTCTTCATTTTAAAATTGTGTTAGAATTGTCGGAAATCCAACAAATATTTTTTTGAATTAGACACTTAACCATAAGTGTCGTGTCTAATACGTGTGTCCGACACGAATACGCCATTTAATAGGAGTGTATGAGCTTCATAGATGTACACCAAAAAATGGTTATAATAGAGAATTCCCTTTATATATACCAGTGGAAACACAGGCGCGGTTGCGCCTGTGTATTTACATTTTCCTCTTTTACTCAATTTTTACTTAATAGAAATGTAACATACCTACAAAAATAATTTTAGATTAGTCGAAATTTAAAAAAAAAAAATGAAGTGCAGAGAGTGATTGAAAATGAAAGTTATTTTATTTTATATGTGAGATTTAGTATGAAAATGTGTGAGAGTATGCTCTCTCTTTCTTCTTGTTATTGTCTTAAAAGAAGGAAAAGAGTGGAGACTCATATAAAAACTTTACATTAATACTAAATTTAAAAATAAATTTATTTTTTAAGTAATTCATATAAAATGACAAAATACTCCATTGTAGTAATAAAATGAGATATATTAAATAAGGGTATAATTTTATATGAGTCGAAATTGAAAAACAAAAAAATGAAGTGGAAAGTGATTGAAAATGAAGATTATTTTATTTTATATGTGAGAATATGCTCTTTCTTTCTTAGTGTTGTTATCTTAGAATAATAAAATAAGTAGAAAATGGAGAATCATATAAAAACTGTATATTAATATTAATTTAAAAATTAAAAAATAATTTTATTTTTTATATAATTCACATCAAATAATAAAATATTCTATTATATTAATAAAATAAGATATATTAAATAAAGATAAAATCGAAAAAAATTTATATAAAAAAACGATTATAATAGAAAATCCCTTTATATATATAAATATATATAATATATAATATAATATAAGATAATATATAATATATATATATATATATATATATATATATATATTATATTATATGAAATGATTAGTCTGATCATTAAAAAGGAAAAAAAAATAGCATGAGATTGAAAAAGAAATTGTGAATGGGGAAAAAATCCATCTTACTCCTATGGGTCTGAGATTTCACCGTGGATCACAATTCTCTCAGTGACGAAACACTAACAACCGAAAGAGAGCCGCCGTACGCCCTCCGCGACAGCCTCATCCGTGACGACGAGCTCCTCCCCGACGAAGAGCTTCCTCCGCCACGCGACGAGCCACTCCTCGCAGCAACAACCTCCGCGACAACGAGCTTCCTCGAAGGTATGCTATTTTCGTCAGTGTGATTTGTCTAGTGGTTCTTTAACTGATTAGGTATAATTTTTTTTATCTCATTAAGCAATTGACCTTAATTCAGGAATGCCGGAGAGCAAAGCAGTGGTTGGGTTATCATGGCAGCCACAGTTGCCTATTCCATCATCATTAAAACCCACTGATGGGTCTTATACCAAACCTCAAACTCAGACATCAAGCAACACTCTTTGGAAATCCAGTTCAGAGCTGGTTGGTGGCCTTTTTGTCCCTCCAAACAATCCCACAAAATTAAACAAGTTACTCAAAAAGCAAGTTAAAGACACTGCTGGAAAAAATTGGTACGCAGTGTAGCATTAGATTATTCTCTCTAGCAAGTCTGCATCTCTGTGCTGTTCTTTTTTCTTTGGCGATTCATCTATTAATTTTTAGATACCTTAGCTCAGTGTAGTCGTAGTAACTTTTTTTAATCAAACAAATAGCAATATATTGATATACTCATTTTGTTCAGTTATCTTATAGTTTCTCTTTTGTTTATTTAGTTGGAGTGTGAATGGGAATGATCTTGTAATATTTAAATCTATGGCAGGTTCAATATGCCGGCCCAAACCATTACCCCTGAGTTGCAAAAAGATTTAAAATTATTGAAGGTGATTTTGACTTTTAATATCTTTACCTTTTTATAGTGTTGTTTCGAATAAGCTCATGTGTGACGCATTGTAAAATTAGCTTGGATTGAGCAAATGATGACATACACTAGTAATATTTAATATATATATATATATATATATATATATATATAGTGATTTATGTGATATTATTGAAAATAATAAAGTTAGTTATATACTATGATGTTTGTAGCATTAACTCCTATTTTAATTTTAAGATATTAAATAATATGTAAGTACAAAATTTGGGTACTTCATAAAATATTAATACATTTATCGTTCTAATTCAGTCCATCCCACACACATACATGATCACATTCAAAACGAAAAGAAATAATCGAAGCAGAAATAGCAAAAGTAAATGATTCTTCTTTTTCATGTACTATGGTATTGGAGGTACATGTCGGATTTAGCTTTTTATTACTATTGTGATGTTGAATTTTGGTGGGACTGATGAAAGAAACAGAAAGGTTGAAAGACAGAGAAAGATGAGGGGAAGAGAGAACAGAACAGAATAGGGAGGTTTAAGAGAAAGAGGAGAGAACTATGAGGTCAAAGAATATGTGCACTGCACTTCTTTCATTAAAATTCAATCTAGATTCAGCTGCTTAGAATACAATAACCTACCTTATTTGTGGGCAGGACTAACTAACTTACCAACATCCTTGTCTTATTTATATTTACATATGATATTGTGCAATGAAAATTTTGGGTCCTTTTGTTGGACTTTTTACTTTACAAGAACCCTTCTCATAGTCTGAGACTCCAGGCTACCTGTTGCTAATATTGTATGTTTGTATGATTTATATTGTTTGCTGCTTCGTCTGGGCCTTTACCCATTTAAAACCAAGAAATCATTGTGCTTCTGATAGGCAGAACCCTAATGGGCCTGTTGAGGGAGATGGCCCAAGGCCATTGAAGGTTTATGTCAGAAAAAGTAACAGAGTTGATCTATTTGTATTTGAAAGGCAGTAGTAAATTATAAATGAGTCAGTTATGTTCTACATGTAACAGTTACTACCTATAGGTTACAGTTATTGCTTGGTATTAGAGGGTGTACACTCTCTTCTTTCCTCTTCTACAGTACTCACCTTGAAGCAAAACCCTTAGAAAGTTCGCAGAGGGGAAGCTTGGTAGTTTTTGGAGTGTCTTGTTGAAGGAGACTCCTTGTTAGGGGGAACCCTGTGTCTAGGTGTTTACTCAGATTTGGTCTACAAACCGGATTATTAGTAATTAAAGTTCCACTATTCGGTATATTCAATTATTGACTCTTAACAGACTCCTGATCTGAAATTATCTCTTGTTATGGTCTTATCTTAGAACTCTTGTTGATACTTCCTTGATATGGTGAAATAAGATGCAATGATGTAAATTGTTGTATAAAATATCAACTTCTCAGGCTACTAAAATGTAAATTTGAGGATACAATGACAAATGTTTAGTCATATTAAACGCATCTGGAAAAAAATTCACTTAGATGTAGTCTTTTATGTATCTCTCAATTTGTGTTAAGCTGTGTAGTTGTTTTGTTCTGTGAACCAGTTCTTATCCTTAGACTTTAATAATAAGCATGTATGTTTGTGGTTACAGTTGAGGGCTGCCCTTGATCCAAAGCGTCATTACAAGAAAGGTGATTCCAAATCAAAGACACTTCCGAAATATTTCCAGGCAAGCAGGTTTTTGGTTTATATACATCACACAGGCATAAGTTTTGAGTGTTATTACTTTCATCAAAATACGAATTTCTATTTGACATCTTTTAGATAATTTGTAATTTTGAATGATCAGGTTGGAACAGTTGTAGATTCTCCATTGGACTTCTTCTCAGGAAGATTAACAAAGAAGGAAAGGAAAGCCACGCTTGCAGATGAGCTGCTTTCTGATCAAAACCTTGCAGTCTATAGGTAAGACAGGCCTTGAACTGTGTATCTGCCTGGTTAGAGAGTTGTTTATGCATGTTCCAAACTCTTTTGGTTACTTACTCCTTTTCATTAAATAATTTTTCTTAGGAAACGGAAGGTTCAAGAAATTGAAGAACAAAATCGACCAGGTGGGAACGAAAAGTGGAAGATTAAAGGTAGTAATTCCCGGAAACGGGCTAAAGAAAGAAGGATTTACTGAATTATTCATCCATTTCAGCTGTGGGCAGAGTTTATGGTTTAGGAAGTTTAGGGTTTAGAATTATTTAAGGTATATAAAGAAAACCATAAAGTCGATTGATGCTATGTATTCTTCTATCTATGGTGTTTGGCCAATGTCTTTGGTCTATTTTGATCTGGGTTAATGATCAAAATAGACAGATTTTGTGGTAGGAAGAGCTTGTGAAATTATCCTCTAGAATGTGAACTTCAATACTTCACTTCTATTTAACTAAGTTATTAATTGAAACCTGCAATAATATAATTACTTGATCTTGCCTTCCACATCAATTAATTATATAACCAATGTCACTTTTTTTACCATCAAAGCGATTTGAATTATAAAGTCAAGAGAGTGAAGTGTCATTCTAAACAAATGAAGAACAGAGTGTTGATCAGTTGAATTGATTTCTCAATATGATTAATAATGTTGTCAATATAGTTGGTTGGTCAGTTTGTTTAAATTAGAAATAGTTGTTTTTAAAGTAAATAATTTTTGGAACTATCACTTTTAAGAAAAAAATAATATTTAATTTTAAAAGACTTGATTATTTTTAAAATAAATGTTAGAAAAATGAATTAAATAAAAAAATCTATTTATTAGAAAAATAAATCGTAACAACGCTATTTACGTAATTAATGAAATTTAAAATTGTGTAGAAAATCGCTATTTACGTAATTAATAACCAACCTACTTATGTAAATGATTTCACACATTTTCTGTTAAACCTTTTATTTGAAAAGACATTCACCTTACCTCCTTTTATATTTTTATTAAGATAATAATATTTTTTTAATATTTTTAATTCAATTTCTAAAGTTCATTAATTTTAAAAAGGCAATTTTTTTTATATAAAAATTAGATTAAATGATTTAGTTATATGAAAATTACACTCACCTAACTTTAGAATTTTTAAATGACATTTACTTCTTTTAGTTTTGAAACAAACATACAAATTTCTTATATTATTAATAAAATAATATTTATATCTATATCTTTCTACAACATATTTATACTTAGATTAAAATTATATTTAAATATAATAATAATTTAATAAATTGAATTACATATTTATAGTAATTATTTATTTTGTATTAAAATAATGTTTTCTAAAAATACAATTTTTTTTTATAACACAGTAGTTAATTTTAATTGGATGACTATCACTTTTTAGATATTGTTAATATTTAGTAAGTAAAATATTCACTTTTTTATTTTTAATTTTTATTCTAATCCTAAACCTTAAATCTTAAACCTCATCTCATTTATGTTATTTTTATGTTTGGAACCACAATCCTTATGTCGTGTATGTGTAGATTCTATACATATATTATTGATTACATAATCTTACAGTGAGAACAATTGGAAAAAAAATTCATATTGGTTTTGATATTATATTGGTTTTGATATGTTATTTAGACCTCTAGTTTTTAGGTGTCATAGTGATGGAAATTATGGGAGAAGATGAGATAAACTCAATTCAAAACGAGAAGGCAAATTCATGATATATTTTTCCTTGGAAGATAAGTTTTAGGCAAAAATATGTGTGATTCTCTAGGTACATTTTCCTTTGTTTCTGAAAACATAAATTCTTCAATTCTATAAAATTTGTAATTTAGATTAAACCTTTAAAATAACTACACAATATATATGCATAAAACAATGTCCGTGTCACACTCGGAAGATTTTAATAGATATATAATCATATTAAGCATGTTACAATGTTCCAACAAGTATTAACCTATAATCATTAGAAACATAATTGGTAAATACTAACCTTAGTAAGGGTGATTTTCCCTATAGAAAATCCTAATATATTCATTAATGACAGTCACGTCACGTCGCTTAGGGTCGTGTCACGTTGTTTGAGTCACGTCACATCTCGAGGAATGAGACAATTGCACAACCAGGGAGATCGATCAACACCCACCATTAAAGACTTATCGGGCATACCAGCCCTCGAGCCTGGGGGGCAAGTGTACCGGTATGAACGAGACCGACCCTTGGTCTCCCTGACCGAGACCCACCTGGCTGCCCGAGACCTGATCTACCTAACCAAGACCAGGAAAACCTGGCCGAGACCTAAGAGACTTGGCCGAGACGACCGAGACCTGAGAGACTTGGCCGAGACAAGGGAAATTGCCACGGTCAGCCTGACCGGGCGACCCATACTACCGTTAACGCTCAAACCAAGGTCAGTGAAGTTAATCCGTCATTAAGGATTAGGTAATGCAACCCTATGTGAGATCCACTCCGCTAATCAGGCTCAATAAGGTAAGCCCATTAGAATAATATAAATAGCATACATCCCAAGGAGAAATGTACGTCATTTATTACTGTTCACCTACTAGAGCACTGATCACCCGCTTTATTGTCTTGAGCGTCGGAGTGCAGGTACCCCCACCATCCGGTGTTTACCCGAGACCGAGTGCCGAAGGAGAAGCAAGAGGACGAGAATAATCCCAATGCATCACCCAACAACCTGACTGAAGAAAGGAGAAGAAGACTTCAATAGTTCTCTAGGTCCCATCTCTCTAGTAGGAACAAATTTTTTTCGATTCCTAACTACTAGAAATTAGTGAAACATAAATATTTTCTTTCAATAATAAGTTTTGTTCTTAATACTCTATGATACTTGGGGCCAAAGTATCAACTACCTTCATCATACATCCATAACAAGGAAAAATTTCTTTCGTTTGAACATTATCATATTGTTTAAGTGATATAACGAAGTGATAATAGAAATGACATCTCTCTTGCTCCAACAACCTCTCATTAGCTTAAGCAACCATCTTTTTTTTAGTAAAGATAGTTTGTTTGGTCTCTTTATCAACTCAAACACTCACATATCCACCTCTCAAGGTTATATATTTAATTAAAAGAGGTTATTCTTTAAATAAATTTCGACAAAAAAATTCCTTTAAGAATATCCATAATTATTTCAACAGAAATTTCCTTTAAGAATATCCATAAATTAATCATTAACTTAATAACTGCCTGTTTATTAAAAAACAATATTTAGACTTAACATCATTTTAATTGGTTTAAAAAAATTACAAATAACTATCTTAAATTTTCATTTATTTCCTACTAATTAGTTGTTAAACTTTATCTTGTTTATATTTTTAGTAAGTTATAAACTACTACTAAAAACCAAGGCTTAACAATCTAATTTTCTTATATGTAATTATTTTATAACAATTTTTTTTCTACTATATATTTATAATTTAACCTTTTATTATAAGAAAGTCTCAATCAAGTTCCTCAAATTTAAGAATGCAACAATGTGATTCTTTCCGGATTAAATCTAAGTCCCTAAATTGTAAAAGATGCAACAAGTTGAAGTTAATATCATTTGTTTTCTAAATTATTATTATGTATAGGTTATAAATTGTGTTATGCATAAATGAAAATCATTAATATAATATTAATAATTAGATGGAAAGCTGTCCTATTGTTAAGTTTTTAAGAATGGAGGGATTCATTAAACAATGTATAATTAAGAGTTCTCATTTGAGTGTCATTCCTTTAAAGAAAAGAGATTTGTCTTGATTTATATCTCAAACATTCAATCATAGTAAGAACATTAACAAAATTTTATTTGAATAACATTAAACACTTGAGCAATGAAACTCTTATAAGAGAGATAATTACTACAACCCCTCTCTCATATATTATTAATGTACCAAAAATACATTATATTAATTTCTTTCAATGTAGCTTTTTAAAAATTTAAGAAATTATGAAGGACGTATCTTACACATAATTAAGAACACTCATTCAAAGATAAATTATATTTTTATTTAAATAATATAAATTTACTCAATTTTTATTATAATTTAATATATATATATATATATATATATATATATATATATATATATATATATTAACACAAAATTTACTTCTTTTATACTTTAGGGGACTTAGAACATACTGTAAACATTAATTATTATTTAGTCTCTTACTTGAAAAATGATTTACTATAGTAAAATCATGATATTATATATTAATGTTTTTTTAAACACATATATATATATATATGTATGTAGAAATATATATTATAATTTATAATGATATTTATAAAATTATCATATATTAATTAAAAAATATATAAATTTTATAAATTTATAATATAATATAATATAATAATATTATATAAATATCTATATTTTTTTTTCTAGTTATACATAAAAAAAAACATATATTTAGGTATTATATACAAACTTTCTTGTTACACACCACTATGCAACTTGACAACTTAACTAGACTAACAACAATCATATGTCATCACAATAATTATTTTTAATTGTTGATAATCTTACTTTTACAAAAAGTTTAAATTAATTTTTTTTAAATGAATAATTATTAAAACAATCACTTAATAAGTAAACTGGATTTATTTATTAAAAAAATAAATAATTACTTTTTTTAAAACTATTAATCAAGCACATAGAAAACCAAAATCTATTTTTTATTACTTTTTAAAATAAAAACATCAAACTCGTCATTACAAAACTTGAATTAAGATAAGATTTGTTAAGAAGATAAGTGAAATTAAAAATTGCTACCTGTTCCACAACTCAAGAAGATAAATATTCCACATGGGCATGGCACATCAAAACATCAAGCTCTTACAGCGGGCAGAACGGTCTGAGGGTGAGCCAAACCCCCCTGCCCGAAACCTCAGATTCCAAAATTTCCCTCCCCACCACTCAAACCTCACTCCCTCAAACATCATCTACGTCCCCAAACCACGTTATCCAAACACAAACCATGTCCAGCTTCACTCACGCCACCACACTCCTCCACGCCCACCTCAAAACCCACCACAAAAAGCCCTCCACCACCACCACCACCACCACTCTCCCCCACACCGGCACGAACAGAAGGAACCTCATCTCCACATTCCTCGCCACTTCAACAGCCGTGGTAGCAGCGCATGGCAGCACCCAACAAGCCCTGGCCCAGAACTGGGGCACCCGCTCCTTCATCTGGGAGCACTTCTTCGGGCCCGGGCTTTCCCCGGAAGACGCAGTGGCCCGCATAAAGCAGACTGCTGAAGGGCTCCACGACATGAGGGAGCCTCTGGAGACACTGTCTTGGAGGTATATCATGTTCTACATACGCATCAAACAGGCCTACCTTGACCAGGATTTGAGAACTGCTTTCTCCACCTTGCCTCAGAATCGTCGCAAGGACTATGTCAAGACTGCTAATGAGTTGGTCTCCAACTTTGGCGAGGTATTTCACTGTTACTTCTTCTTACTTTCTCATTCATATTATCCACATCTCAAATCTCATACTTCATGATTTCTCAGAAGTTTTCTTCTTTAGGTTTATGAACCAATATGCAGAACTTATATATTATTCATTCATTATCCTAAGAAAAATTTATTAAATGAAAGAGTATATAAAAGAATAAATTGTCCCTTTTATCACAAATTAAAAATATTATAAAAAGAACTTCTAAAAATTATTTTAAACATAATACAGGAAATTAACTCTATTTTATGTTCATTATTTTTCTCCTAAAAATTATTGTAAAGAAAATAGTGTAAACACCCTTATACTCTTGCTACTTGTCTAATTATATGTAAAATTTGTATGAGCTGAATTGGATACTCTCATTACTCATCTATAATGACATGTTATGCATGGTTTATCTGAACTGATGAATTTAAGCAGTAACCTAAGTTAGCACTTGCAAACCTTTTTCCCTTAATAAATCATGTCTTACAAAAGTGATTTTTGGTTTGCATTTTGTTCAGTTTGATCGGTATATTCGGACGCCAAAGGTGTATGAATCATACCTATACTACGAGAAGACATTGAAGTCAATAGATGAACTTGTGGCCATACTAACATAGCACAAGGAGGAAGATGCAGGGAATATATCAGTATTCGGAATTCTAATTTTGTGGTATAAAACCTCATGTTACTCTTTTTTAATATATACATATATATGCATTATGTACATACTTGTCATCAGAATTTGCAACTTTTTTCCAAATATTTAAAGTTTAACACGAAGGCTCAATCATGCTCTGCTGTTACACATCGATTACACCCAGAAACTAAAAGTTCAACATTTACACACTTCGATACCAAACCACAAATGCACACAGAAAGTTTTTGGTGAAGACGATTGTTTTTTGTTGAAACCAAGTTGTAAGAAGAAAAGGGCATGAACAGTTGGAGCAGACATCAGTTTCGAGAGATTGCAAGAACTGATAAGATGATTAGTATTGTGAAGAGAGCAATAGCAATGTAAGAGCCAATGAGGGAACCCGAAATGCGTTCACAAAAGTTGTTGTATTGTTGGCAGATTGCAAACCAATTGGCACCTGCATTTCCTTTGTGAGCTATGTACACTATCGATGTTGCTGCAGAGGCTGAAGCCGTGATCAGACCCATCATTACCTTTTATTACAGCATTAACCAAAACTTCATTAATAATACTAAAATTAAGGACTAATTAAGGAGTTAACATCAAAATTAATTAGTATATATATTTTAGCATGACACTAATTTATATATTATCTCATTTTTTTTCATTACTATAAGAAAATCATTAAATAAAAATAAATTTTAAATATAAAAAATAATTAATTGTTATATTGATTAAATTAGATATTATTTTAAAAATTAAAAATATTATCAATATTTAAATTAGTTTTCATTATTGATATATAATTTTTAAATTAATATTTAATTAACTATAAAGATTTTAACTACTAATTTTATAAATTAAATAATTAATAAATAATTAGATATCAAATTAAAAACTATTTATTAATAATAAAAAATTTAAATATTAATAATTTTTAATATAATATATAATTTAATATTTTTTTTTCTAAAACTGATTTTTATTATTTTCTAGTAGTGCATGTTATGCATAACAACTGCAAATACAAAAATAATACTTTTGGCAATTAAAACCAGCATTTAGTAAATATATATTAAATAATATTGAGACAGCATCCCGTGTCTTTATTTTAAGGTTCTAATTATAGGATATGTTTTTATTTAGTTTAACTTTTATACTAGAAAATAGGTTATGCTTGGATATTATGAACCAAATTTATAGTATGTAATACAATTTATTACCTTTTTACCATAATCGTTTGAAAGCCACATATCAATAATGATTTCTTGTAATGCATAATAAATATTTTCCAGGATATGTGTATAACATAAAAACTTTATACTATCAATCAATTAAAATTCAGGATAAGTATGACTTTTTTTTAAGGTTTTTTTATCAAACTAAATAAAATTATAATAATACATGTAAATTCGTGTTTGAATAATTTGCTGCCATATCCAAAAATTTGCCTTGGTGATAAGGAGAATCTGTTCGTTTACCGTGTCAAAAGCAACAAGGAGAATTCTGCTCTTCACTGCAGTGCTCCTTAATATGTGGAAGATAGATAGAACAAGTGAAAGCACCAGATAGCCAGAAACAACAGAGTTTCCCATCACAAAAAACCTGGTTTTGCATGTTCATACACATCCAACGCATTAGCCAACTTTTTTCTAGCAACTCAATCACATGATTTCAGATACACAAAAATCACTCTTTTGAATGAAGATGTAAGTTAAAACATTTGCTTAATATGTTACCAGTTTCTTCATCAACTTGATTGAAAATACTTGAAAAAATAAACACACACTTACACAAGTGAGGGAAGGTCATCAAATTCAGCCCTGAATTTGATGAACTGTGTGGTAAATGGAAGGGTCTCATTGGTGGTTCCCATGGCCAATGCAGCACCTAGGGTTCCAACTGCTGCAAGAATTCTCAAAACAAAGTCCATTACAGATAACCCTCTTGTGACCCCTTTTCTTGGGGATGCACCCTTGGAGGCTTCTCCAACTTCAATTGAACTACTTCCCTTCATTCTCCTCCAATCTCTCTTCAACACACTTTGGCTCAAAAGCTCTATAGTTATGGTGGTGAAACATGCATTTATATATAGGTGTAGAATAGCCATGTCAAATTTGTGTTAGGTTTGGCAAGTATTTGTCTTTTGTTGTCAAAAGCATGCCACATGGAAGCTAATGAATGAAATTATCCACTCATATATATTCACCTGCTCGTACTTGTTCAACCATCTTTTATTCAAATTATCACCTGCTCCATTACAAGCATAAAGCACTCATCGACTACAACAGTGAGACATTTGATTGGTTACTATTGATTGATGACTACTGGGATTTTTGCCATATTTGGGTATAAGAAAAAAGGTGAGACAAAAGAAAAGTAGCAAGTGATGTTATTTATATTAAATGACAAAGAATTAAAACACGTAAAAAGAAAGATAATCTCATTTCTTATTAATGAATTTATCTATTATTTTCAATATTTTTTATAACTAGTTATTATCATAATTATTATACTAATAATAAATGAAAAAGTTTATAATTAATTATGTTTGATTTAATTTTAAAATTAACATAAATATTAATAATATAATCTATTATTTAACGAACATAATCTTTTATATAAGGAAAATAATAAATGGTGCACCTTTTCCATCTTTCTCTTTTTGTGGTAAAAATGTTTAACTTGTACATGTTTTTTTTCTTACTTTTTGTAACTTGAGTTTTTTTCGCACTTTTTTTTGTCTATAAAAAAATATGTAAATAATTTTGTTTATTAATTTGGTTGAGAGGGTTATATATTTTGAGATGAAATATTTTAAAAATTATGTAATTCTATAAATAAAATCCTCTGCAAATATTTCTAACCTACTTATTCTAAGGTGGGTCATAATTAGTGGCTACGAGTTTTACTCGTAGTTGATAAGAACATAAATAAAAAAAAAAAAAACTAGTGTACGGATGAACTAAACAAATCTTCAAAAGTAACAACGGATCTCTTAAGAAAATGTGGCTATAAAATATTGAAAAACAAAAGTTTAGTGGATGGATTCAGTAGAGTACAATGTCACTCATTTATATTCGTTACTTCACTGATACAAAAATGTTTTTAACGTGTAGACGTGGAAGATATACTTTTATACGTCGACTACTTTATTTGAGATAAAAAGTATTTTTAAGTTAGATTACTTTACAACAAATACTAATGAATATAATATAAATTGTTAATTATAAAATAGTAGTCACATTCAAATGAATCCATTTTCCTATTACACTAAAATGAGAAACAATTGACAAAACTATTTTCATGAAACTTATAAATAAAATAATTATTGTATGTGTTGAAAGTTGTCTAACCTTAGGCTATATGAATTATAGTTACCTTGTTCTACAACTTTCACTTAAATCATGGAACACCTTGACTCCAAAATCATGAAAGAGCTATCGTGTCACCTTCCTTCATCCTTAAACAAAAAAAAAAAATGCTTCAAGGAATAATTAAGCCTCAATCTTGGGAAAGACTTCGTAAACACATCTACAGGATTTTCCTCTAAAGCTACTTTCATAATCATGTATCCCCAATTCAATAATGTCTCAAACGAAATGTAGTTTAATATTGATGTGTTTGATTCTCTCGTGGCATATTTGATGATCAACTAAATGTGTGACACTTTTAATATTTGATGATCAACAAAGGATTAGTAGAATGACTAATTCGCTCTGCGCCTACATCCAAGGCTAAGCGTATTGGCAATAGAGAGAAATGAAATAAAGAATCTCTAAAGCACTGAGCGTCGAGGGATGCGTTGAGCGAATCTAAGCCAGTGAAGGATCACAGTAGTAGAGTTTTGGAGGCAAAGCGAATTTAAAAGGCTCTGAGCAAAAATAGTCAATCAAGTACAAGAAAGCCTAAATTCGCTTAGGGTTGGCTTGGAGCTAATCCAAAGCGAAAAAGGGTCAAGAGCAAGAAAAGTCCAAATTGCTTGAGTTTGGCTTGGAGCGGATTCAAAGCAAAAATGTTTTTTCATACTTAAGAAAGATGATTTTGTTGAGTCGGAGTTGAAGTGAAGTCAAGAAGAATACTTCAAGGTTAAGAAACCTTAGATTTCATCATTCCCAACATAGGCTTTGAGCCACCTCAACATGAGCTTTCTCTATGCCTTTCTCCAGATCTCTACACATCATAATCATTTGAGTCTCACCAAATGTGACGTCTTTGCTCATAAAACATCTATCTTCCTTAAGTTTCAACGTCCACAACTTATACCTCTTCACTCATTCGGTGTATCCATTGAAGATACACCTATTTGTTTATGCTTGTCAAGGCAACAAGCACTCTCAGATTATTGTAATCTAATGGCTTTCTAATCCACACCTTCATGAGAGTCTTCAACTTCATGCATATAGTGGACTTTTTTTATTAGATAAATGACAATATTTGCAGCTTGTCCTATAAGGACTTAGGAAAACTAACTCCCAGTAACATAACTTACCTAGTTGAAACAAAATTATTTTGTTAAGGTATACTTGTGACCATCTTATGCCACCTTATAAATTTTTTTCTTGCAAAACTAGTTAAATTGATCTGATACAAACTCAAATTCATTGTTAGTTATAAGCACTTAAAGTTTGGTTACCTACTAATTACCAATCCTGGTGTGTTATTCCTTGAATCCCTAAAATACTTTATTCTTACTTTTCAAGATATAAATCCACACCCTCCTTGTGTAGTTATCTATGGTAGTAAAGAAATAAAACCCACTACCATGAGTTTGACCTCATGTTGGACTCCAAAAGTATGCACGGTCATACTCAAATAGTCCTACTAGACACATGTTTATTAGTCTCAAACTTCAATTTGAGTCTTTTCAAGTACGCATTGATCACTAAACTTCAACTCCTCCATATTATCATCTACTAGTAGGTTTTGCTTGCCAAACTCCACCAAACCTTTGTCACTTATGTGTCCCTACCTCATATGTCACAATTTGTTTTATCTCGCATCATCTAATTTGTCACAAATGCATGCACGATCAATGTTGAACCATCTAATATGTAAAGATTATTCATGTTCACTCCCTTAACAACTATAAATGATCCTTTTAAAATCTTCATAGTACCTCATTCAGTCTTGCTTGTCAACCCCATAAGATCAAACATAGTAATCGAAAAAAGGTTTCTCTTATGCTCAAGAATGTACCTCGTATCTTGCAATAACATCTCTTAGTTGTTAAACATCTATAGTCTGACCAACCACATGTCTTGATCTAACAAACTTTGTTGTTCTCAAGAAGAACTACACTTCTTTTTTAGTTCAAATCTCTCAAAGAACTCCTTTACTAAACATATGTGATAAGTGCACCTTGAACCTATGATTTATCTTCTACGTGTATTTGAAACTGATGCCACCAACACTCTAGCAAACTCAAAACTATCAAACGCTACAACGATATCAATAAATTATCTTTGAAAATGAGAGTTCGTTCCCCTCTCATTCCTTTCCTTTTCTAAGCAATATTTATTATAGTGACCTCTCTCGTGGTAGTTATAGCACTCAAGCCCCCTCTCCATCCTATCCTTTAATGATTGGTTTTACTTCTTCCATTTCACCTTACTCCTTTTGTTGTTCTTGGACTTTGAAGCATTCAAACTTGCTCCACTATCACCTATTTTAGACTTTTGAAACTTCTAAAACTCCTTAGTCCAAATTGATGTATGAACTTCCTCAAAAATAATGGTTAACAATAAAGTATCTTTAAAATGATCAAACGTCTTGAGTAAGACATAAAAAAGGAATAAATCCTTATCTTCACGTTGAGTTTCACCTCAATGTTTCAAGGTTGTTTAGAATCTTGTTAAAATTTGTTGGTCACATCACAATCGTTCTTGATTTTATCATTCTGAATGAATATAGTTGTTGTTTCAAACAAATTTTATGTGCTAAAGATTTCATCATATATAGTTGTTGTTTTTAGCATCATCCATATTGATGCATCAATCTTCTCATTTCCACTTCCCTATGTGTATTATCTCCAAGACACAAAACTATGGTGCTTATGACTTTGTTGATTATGTTAGTTTTCTCCTTTTGAAACAAAGACATTGACGTGTTCACCACCCCATTTATCGCGCTAGCACATTCTAATTGTATCAAGATAACTTCCATTTTTTATCAACAATAATAAGTTAATTAGAATTATATGGAGCATTTGTAGTGCTCTAACCCATATACAAATGCATAGCAGTCAAGAGTTCATGTTTCACCTGTATTGACGAAGCATTAGCCTTCACAAAAGCCAAAAACGATAGTCCCAATACACACGTAATCATCCCTTAATTACAAATTAACACAATTTTTAAATTTGCTATTCAATGTATGTGCCTTTGTTACATCTGAGAGCACATATGTTGTTCACCCTCATTCTAGTTGGTAGTACATGAGTAGTAATATATCTCCTAGTGTGTTGCTAAAAGACGGAAGAAAACTTTCATCTTTCCTGCATACCAGTAAAGCAAAATAAGAGGCAATAAACAAAAACCAGAAACAACCCCTCATTTTTCCAAACATATGTATCGCAAAAGTATATCATACATCCATACAACTAGGGCGTTCATACTATAACAAATTTTGAAATATCATCAAAGATTTAGTCCTCTATGTACATTACATCAACCCATCCTAATTCTAGCTAGCATAACTTTTTATACACAACCCAAGATATAAACACCAATCAAAATATGAGAAGTGTGCTTTTGGAAACTTGTTTGTGATCCATACCCAAGTTTTTAGTTGAGATACATTAAAAATCTCATCAAAATCTTGTATAGATCCTTTAAAAACAATATTGTTTCTCTGTTTCCATATGAACCATACAATAACAACCCATATAGTTTTCCAAGTGTGGTTAAGTTCCCTAGTCATTCCTAGAAGCATAAAGTTATAGGTTATTTCTGGCAGAGTTGTGATATACTAAATCTATGCTTGCCCATTTGTCACATGACTTCCAAATTTTTCAGGATATACTACAATCGAAAAAAAGATGTTGGAAAAACTCCTCTTTCTTTTCACACATAACACAAAGGTTAGAAACAACATTAACACCTTTCTTACCTAAATTAACCCATGTAGCCACTCTATTTATGATAACTCTCTAAGAAAGGTGATGCATATGGCATAGCCTTTATATTCCATAAATCTTCTATTGTATCTTATTCTTTCTGTGCTAGAAGACTCCAAATTTTGTTATAAGCATATTTAACAGTGTATACATTTGTTTCACAGTCTTTCTAGGTCCATATATCTTGTTTTCCTACTTGAATAGAATATTGTCCCAAAATACCCATTAACCTTTCCAAATGTTCTCTCTCCCACAAAAATCACTCTCTACGCCATTTTAATGTCCACTACCATCCACCCCCGCACTCGTGGTCCATATTTTGTAATATTTTGTAGATTACTTTTCTTGTCACACACATTCACATATAACCGAGGATACTTATCCCTAAGAGAGTTATGGCTAACTCAACAATCCTCTATGATCTATACTTTGACACCATAACTTCTTTCCCTAAACCTCTCATGTCTAATCCCAATCCCCACTTCCATGTTCCTAACAAGGCTATGTTAAACACCCCAATATCTTTTATCCCCAACCCTCCATCATCTTTTGTCTTACACATATCACCCCGACTTCCATCTTGATCCTCCATAATTCAAAGTTGTCTCACTAATGTCAAAATTGGTGGTCATGTCTCAAACTTGATCTTCTTGACTTTCTTCCTCTTGTTCTCACAGACAACATCAATTGTTAGGTTCTTACAATAATAATAAGAAGCACAAGAATAAGAAAAAAAATGAAAGAAATTGTATTATAGTAGAAGGTCCTACACACAAATAACATATATCAAAAGACACTACAAAGAGTATAACATGTTTCTGTATATAGAAAAATAACAGAAAATCGTTAAAAAAAAATTACAACAAACATTGTCTGCAAGAGTACAAAGGGTAGTCTACCTAATATTCACACAACTAGAAGCACCAGCAGATGACCTACTATGATCGTCATAAGATGATCATAATTTAGAGTCAATACATCACACTACCAATATCAATCTCTGATCAAGTTCTTCAACGCATACTTGATGCACGATCTATATTTGGATTCAAAAAGATAGGTTATTAATTGAGAAATATAGTTTCTTAGTTGAAAATGTATTTGTGCACTACAATAATTTGAGACAATTGTAAGAGTACTAATAAGTTATTTTAGCAATGATTACTTTTTTAAGCTTGGTGGAAAAGAATTTGATTAAGCATTTAAGACAAAAAGAAAGGTTAGGTGACAAAATGCAACCCAAATTTGTGACACGAGTGTCTTATACACTGAATGTGAAATATTTCTAATTATTTTGATAGATGGACAAAAAAAATGCAACTCATAAGTTATTTTTATATTCTAATTACAAGTAGGACGTTGTGATTTAAAAATCGCAGTCATTTTAAAATATAGTTCTACTCTATCTAAGAATTTTTTTTATCAGCAAAAAAAAAATAATTATAAGAACATTTCAGGGATGCTCCAACCCTTATATACAAAACCGAAGTTCATACTCAATTAAACCCACAAATGACATACAAATCATTATGAAAAAGTGAATATAATCTCACCCAAAAATTACAAACAAAACCTTTATTGTGTCTCATCCACCAATTAAGCATTTGTTCACAGGATAACAACTACAAAGATTGAGGTTCAAACACAATTGGTTCACCCAAATGCACACCAGCTGCAACAATGGTTACAACCAGTCAGTAGCTGTGGCACTGTGGCAAGGCCTGTACATTTGTAATCTCCCTCAGAAACTATGATAAAAGATGGACAGATCCGCATAACACCATTATGACTTCTCCACCCATATGTTTCCTTTTGTCCATATTCCTCCATTGACACCCATCCTCCATCTCATTATTGTATGCCCATCTAAAGTAAACAAAAGTATGCACAAGTTATTTGTGAAGGTTTGGAGAGGAAAAGAACATAGTTCTACTCTCTTTAAGAATTTTATTCTGCATTTGAAGGCTATTCTTGCTTGTAACTGGGTATTTTACTTTGTTTTAGTACTATAGCATATATAAGGGGATAGGAATGTCTCAATTTCTCTTGCTGTGTATTATAATTGTCGTTGGATGTGAAGGAGACCAGGGTTACTCGTATAGCCTATAATGAGTAAATGATACAACAAGAGTCAAAAAGAAATTCTTCTGTCTCCTTGTATTAGGTTCATTTTGGTATCAAAATCTTATCACTTTTAAGGGGAAAAGGATTGAAGTTAAATCAGCACATGTCATTTGCAAAGCAACTCACATCACATAACATGCGATGAGGAATTTTTCTTAATAATTTTTCGGGAAATGTCCAAATTGCCAAGAATGAATGGTGATGGTAAGTTTACCTAGCATATGAATGTATACATCGAGGAATGGTTTATATTAAAGAAAATGAAAATGAAAAAAAATAACTCATGAGTCACATGGAATTCTCTCTTATTGAATGAACCCAATGTATTTTTCATTGAAAATCACTTTCAAGTTCCTCAAAGTTTTGAGATTTATTTAAGGGTGTGACTTGTGATAGACCATACCCAAGAGACATGATTATTTGTCAATCATGTTATTGATATAAATGTTGGAGATCCCACATCGACTAGAGATTAGAGTCTTTCATAGTATATAAGTGGGTGCAAACCTCACCCCATTGAGCTGGTTTTATGGGGTTGAGTTAGGCTTAAAGTCCACTTCCTAATATGGTATCAGAGCCATTTTCGAGTCTATCCTAGTGAGTATTTGTTGGGTTTATCAGGCCACCACCCATAATATGGTATCCCACGCACGAGCTGCTGTCACTCTCGGCGTGAGGGGGGTGTGTTGGAGATCCCACATCGACTAGAGATTAGAACCTTTCATAGTGTATATAAGTGGGTGCAAACCTCAACCCTATGAGCCGGTTTTATGGGGTTGAGTTAGGCTTAAAGTCCACTTCGTAATATGGTATCAGAGTCATTTCGAGCCTATCCTAATGAGTATTTGTTGGGCCTATCGTGCCACCCGCTATCGGGTCGCTATCGGACCACCCATAATATATAGTCCCACGCACGAGTTGGCAGTCTCGGCGTGAGGGGGGTGTGTTGGAGATCCCACATCGACTAGAGATTAGAGCCTTTCATAGTGTATATAAGTGGGTGCAAACCTCACCCCATTGAGCCGGTTTTATGGGGTTGAGTTAGGCTTAAAGTCCACTTCGTAATAATAAATCTTAGTGGATTTGGTTATATCATGGAAAATAGTTTCTGATATTTACTTTTTATATTTTTTCTGTTTTGCCAGCATAGTTGCTAAATTTCTTAATTCCATATAAGCCAATACTTGTGAAATATTATTTTAGATTTGATATCCCAAAGAAACGACAATTTAATCTGTATTTTAATAGAACAAAAAGTCACTACATGTCCCTCCCTCGAGATCGTAAATATTCGATAATATATTCAATTGTTTTCAGTTATTTAGTGCATGGGTAATCCTTAAAATAATAAATTGTGTATATTCCTTAAAAAAAATATTAAATATAAACACTACGGTCATATTTATAACTCTTTTTCAAGATATCAAAATTTCTATATGATAAACCTTTTATAAAGTTGTTGTAATGAAGAAGAAAAAAATTTCGGTAACTAACCAAACAAGGTATATATATTCTTATGGACTAAGGCAATATGAAAACAATTTTACGTAAAACCTTATAGTTTTTAGGAAAAACTATTTCACTGTCAAATCCCACCTTAAATTAGTAAAAATTATATATATATATATATATATATATATATATATATATATATAATGTAAGTTTATGTTTATAGTTTGTGTTTTTACATTCAAAAGGTTTACATGAATGTTTAGCTTCGATTGTTGGTACAATTACACAATATTTTTTATTGATAAAATATTTAAGTAAATAAATACTCTATTCTTTATACATATCATTAATCTTACAATAGACATTTCCTACATAAGATATTTACACGTTTTTATTTACTCAAAAATATTTAAGAATGTTTCAACTTTTATAAGATAAAGTAGTTTCATACACACTATCATCCTAGAAAAGCATAAAGCTTTACAATATAAGACCAGTTTGCAGTTGCCTTATTGAAGATAAAACTGTAAGTTTAAAACATGAATAAACGTAAATTGAACACATACAATAATGTTCTCATATAGATCTTATCATATTATGATTCTCACACAATCATACAATCAAGAAGGAATAAACACTTACCTTGATCCATGAGTGATCCTAATTGAGCAGTTACTTTATCTCCTTCTTCCCAATCTATCTCTTAGCAATTTCGTTCTTGTCACACACTTCCGTGATGGTTAACAGTGAGACAACTAT
>Ga0123342_1004368_pt1 | contig 21622 bp, 12 predicted proteins | sample Turbeawhitnodule_FD_89960 | JGI IMG/M metagenome (GOLD analysis project Ga0123342, IMG submission 89960) | Root nodule microbial communities of legume samples collected from Mexico - Turtle bean Mexico white nodule | ecosystem: Host-associated > Plants > Roots > Nodule | place: Mexico: Nepantla...
TATTATTATTATTATAAATTGTATAAATTATATTAATAATAATATGTATAAATTATATTAATAATAATAAGTTTAAATTATATTAATAATAATATGTATAAATTATATTAGTAATAATAAGTTTAAATTATATTAATAATAATATGTATAAATTATATTAATAATAATGTGTATAAATTATATTAATAATATGTATAAGTTATATTAATAATAATAAGTATAAATTATATTAATAATAATATGTATAAATTATATTAATAATAATATGTATAAATTGTAATAATAATAATATGTTACATACGGATTTTTGCCCGTATGTAATCCGTATATAAACCTATTTTACATACGGATTTTGGGCCTTACATACGGATTTTGGCTGTATGTAATTCCAATTTTTCTTGTAGTGAATCAAGATCACTATCATATACTATGTTGAAAGGTTGATGGAAAATCATCCAGTCACAACTCCCACATAATAAGAAGGATGAAAACCTAAAACTTTGTTTAAGAACTTATTAGCATATATGGGACTAAGTGTGGTTTTTGTATATCTTATGTAGTGTTAGTTAAATGATATGCACACGATTTTTAAGATAACATTGAACTTAACAAAATTATTTGAGTTTATTTTGTATTGTAAAGAATGTTCTCATCTTCATGTCTATTAAGAAGATTTCTTAAAGCTTTTACCAACATCAAAGATCTCTTAAAGGACGTACTAAAGTTGTTTCACACTAACTCACACCGTGATACGCCTTATGTCAACTATATAAAGGTTATTTGTAACGTACGATCATATGTTTTACTCCAGTTTGGACAAAAGCTCTCTAACCTAGATCGAATAAGTCATGACAACTCTCAGGATGTTGCTTAAAGAATAGATAAATATTTAATGTTGCATGGAGCACATTTAATGTATCTCTACCTCTATGCATGGACAAATGAATGATTGAAGATGAAGATTTGAAGTAAAGCTTCTCAACGGGTAGAAAAGGATTTACAACGACTCTTTTCAAATTTGAAGAGCAAAAACAAGTGATCAAGAGTTGTCGAAACGCTGTTAATTTTCTTTCTCAAATCTTTTTATGTCTTAAGTTTTTCACAAGAATATTGTTTGTGTCTGTTTAACAAACTAGACGAGTGTTTTAACCTTGTATTCATCGAAAACGCTTTGCTTTTTCTAGTAAGTAAAATCATGTGATCTTTTAGGTCATTCCTTTCTTTATAAAACCCTTTAGTTATGAGTGATTGTATTCCAAATAATACTCAACTTTTAACCAATAGTAATTGCATTCCAAACAAACAATACTTTGGATTTTTAGCCAAGAGTGATTATTGTTCTAAACAATACTCGGGTTTTAGTTAGAAGTAGTTGTGTTCTAAATTATTCTTAAATTTTTAGCTAGGAGTGACTAAATGTCTAAATAATATTGAGATTATTTTACCAAGACTGGTTGAAATTCAAACAATACTTGATTGTATCTTCACAGTGTTAATCTACCTAATAAAACTTATTCGTTGATAAAAAAAACGTAATATACATTTACAAACAAATAATGTATATAAATATCTAAATTGCATGTTATTGAATTTCTTCAAACAAAAGAATAAGAATTTTAAAACACTAAATTTTTAAAAATAATTTTGATAAATTGTTTATCATATTAAAAACATGTGTTCATTAAACACAATTTTACTAAAAAATTTAATACATAAGTCAACACTTTATTCTCATGTGTCTATTCAGTTTTTACAAGTTTTTATATATTTGATGTTAAGTGTACCATACCACATTATTTTTAAGATTGTTTTTTTCTAATTCTAAAAAGTGTTTCCTCCATTTTGTTGTTTTTATGTATTTTAAATTTTATCTCTAATGAGGTCTTATTATAAAATGTTATTTTATGTAAGTCTCGCTGTATCATATTTTTTAACATTCTTTTTAAATTTTATTACTTATACTTTATTTTTCAGTGAAAAAAAAGTTATGTTAAAATCACAAATAATTTTTTTTTTTTCTAAGTTCTTAATTTTACAACTTTTATGTGACATCAATATACTCTAAAAAGAAATCTTATAATCCTATTATAAAATCTACATTTGAAATGCTTAAGATTATTTTAGGTCAACCAGTAAATATAATAAATCTTTTTAATTACACTACAATAATTGTATAGTTTTCCAATACGATAAATACAGATATAAATTACTTAAAAATTATCTTAAATATTAAAAAATTACAAAATAATAATAAATATGTCATAGAGATTCTAAAAGACAAATAAAAAACACAACAAAAACATTTAAAAACTGTCCCAAGGAGTGAAGGGCGCTTCTTTTCAAATTTCAAATTCGGTTACAATTTAAAAGAGTGGGAAAGGGCCCTACCAATATCATCATCCAGATCAGAAAAGCAAATAAGACAAAATTAAAAATCAATTCACAATATTACCCTCTCACTATTACCAATACACTTTTTAAAATATTAATTCAAATGCATCCCATGATTTTGGCATCATTTAGGGCTATAATTATGTAATCATTGAGTTTATAATTTTGTTTTTATCATAATAGAAAGGCTAAAAAGTACTTACAATTTGAAAATAAGAATAACAATGAAACAATTAATCATCCACTATGTTTACAATTGAAGATGATAAACAATTTAAATGCTCATTTTTGTTATTTTTTAGATTTTTATCAAATTTATATAAAATTTGTGCATAATTTGACAATAAAATAAATTATGTATTAACTATTATTTTATTTAATTAAAATATAGATATATAAAATAAATACATTTAAAATAAAATAAGTTTGCCATTGAAGATAGTTTTTTTTTAAAATTTTATTATATTTTAATTAAATTATAGTTATTAAACTTTTAGTATTATGCTAAAATTTATATTTTTAAAAGTTATAAAAATGCTAAGATGATAATAAAATATTTAATTATATATATATATGTGCACGTGATGAAATAAAAATTTATAAAACTATTATATGGAAACAAATACATAAAGGTGGTTATACATATTATTCTTTTTTTATCTCTTTTCCATTTAAAAATATTTGGTTAAATCAGTTTATTTTTCTTCATTTATCTGACTTGGACGGTACTCCAACTGTGAGATTCTTTTAACTGTATCTTTATCAAATGCATGGTTGTAAAAAAATTGGTTGGTAAATATAAGATCATAGGTTTTAAGCTTAGTTTCATTACTTAGGTAATGATATATTGATAATTTTTATTTTTTTATATAACTAAATTATAACCTTTAATATTATTATTTTAATATTTTTTATATCATTTAATTATAAATTTCTTTTTATTGTATATTTATATCTAATAAATTAACTAATTTAAGATTTATTTATATTTATAAAAAATTTCATGTTATGTATCATTATGTAACTTCACATTTTAGTTAAACTGACACTTCAAGTAATAACAATCATTTGCTATCACATAAAAAAATATTATTAAAAAAAATAAAAAAATACGATGAGTTAAACCAAAACTCCATACGTTAAAAAAACACAAATAAGGTAGGTTAAAAAAAAAATTCTCGTTTTCTAATTTTTTTAATTTTTATTTCTTGGTTATTTTTACTTTTTTTCTTGCAAAAATTCATTCCTAAAAACAAATATTAGAGTTTTTTTTTTTTAAATCAACAAAACTGCATTGATTTCATATATTTATTGAATTGCATTGATTTCATAGAGTTGAAAGTTAAAATTTGTGTACCAATAATATTTAGCATTGAATTACATTCATTTCATAGAGTTGAAATTTGTATACTAATAATATTTAACAATGAATTACATTGATTTCATAGAGTTCAAATCTGTGCAAGTGATCATGGACCATGAAGGTTTACAATTATAATTGGTACCAAAACAGTAAATATTAAAAGTCAAGGTAGTAGTTACAAAGGAAACTAAGATCTTTTATATTTAATTTATTTTCTTTATGAAACATTTGTATATAGTTATAGCCCAATGTTACAAAACTACTTTTTTACTATGTAATATGAGTATACATAATTATACATAGAATATAGTATTAGGGCAGTTATGTATTTAAAGTTGGGTGTTAAGAAAATTAAGATAAAAAAACCATTTTAAATTAAGAAAGTTTGATTATTTTTAATTTCATAATTCAATTATTCAATGTATTTATTATTTTATGTAAATAAGATAAATTTTTTGGATACGTTTCCCAAATTTTTAAAATTAGAAATAAATATTTTGTAAATAAAAACTAGAAAACCAATTTTTTTTAATGAAAAAACATATCTTTCTATCTACTTATTTTAAATATATGCTAACATTTTTTTTTTAAAGTTCATCTATTTTATAACTGATTTCAACCTATAATTGTTGTTATTTAAGATGTGAATTGAATAATGATACTTAATATAAAAATGTTTTTTTTATTCTATAAAGAAATAAAAAGTTAGTAAAAACAGTACATTAGAAAAGAAAAAACTTATATATGGTACTATGAATAGAACAAAGCTAATCTCTAGCTAAATTTATAATTTTATTTAAAAATATATAATATATTTAGTAAAATGAAAGTTTTTAAATTAAACTTTAAATTTAATTGAAAAGTAACACCAACTATAATCAATAATATTTATAAAATGGGTAGTAATTGATAGGATATTTTTGGTTTTAGGGTTATCAAAGAATCAATGCTTTGGTAATTGGTAGGAATTTTAGTAGTCAAAGCTCTTAATTACTTAACTGCTCATTTTTCGTTAAGGTCAAAGCTTTTAAAAGTGTATTAATTGTTTTTTCAAAAACAAGTGAGGGTAGTTTTGGAAGCATAAATTCTGAATAATGTGGGGCCCACAGTGAGGATAGCGGCGTAATTTGAAAGAAATTTTGAATAGCTCACTCCCCGCTACTTCTACCTCTTCTTAAAATCCTTTTTGCATTTCATCATTCAACTGCTGCTCAATCTTATCATCTTTACGTTAAGGTGAACTTTCTAGCTTCAATCTTTGCCGTGCCATCTCCAATAGTATAATTCTCATCATTTTCCTTTTTTTTTTTGTTTAAGTAACGTGTTTCCTTCCCAAGAAGGTAAATTAATAAGAACTAATTTCCCCTTCTCTTGCATGGTCCAAAGATTCTGTTTTTTTGTTTAATTGTTGAGGATTCAGTGATTTGAGGAAGGGGTGCAGTGGAGTTTCATGCCAGTGGTTTTTGCACCCTTTTGGGTTTTTTGTTTTCTTGTTTAGAAAATTTGTGAATTTTAGATTTCTCTTACAATACCTTTTGAAATGTTTGCTCTTTGTGTTTTATTACTTGATTGTCATTGTTCATGGGGTGGTGTGTGTTCGGTTGTAGTTCAAGAAAAAAAAAATGTTTTTTCTTTTATGGTTAACTTTTGATTTCTCTTGCTGCAATGCCGTTAAAATTCTGCACTTGATTTTTATTTTTCGTTGTCATTGATGATGGTGGTGTGTGTTTAGTTTTAGTTCAAAAAATGGGAAGGAGTCTCAGCCCTTCGGTGTGGCAGGAGCTGGCAAATCTTGACAAAGATGATAGTCGCAAATCTGCCATGAAAGCATTGAAATCCTATGTCAAAGATTTGGATTTCAAGGCCATTCCTGTGTTTCTTGCAAAAGTTTCAGAGAGCAAGGAAAATTGTTCTGAGGAATTCACAATCTCAATCTATGAGGTTCTTGCACGGGTTCATGGTGTCAAAATTGTTCCTTTGATAGGTAGAATCATGACAACCATAATCAAGACGTTGACTTCAAGTGCTGGATCTTTCCCTCTCCAACAAGCTTGTTCAAAGGTGGTTCCTGCTATTGCAAGATATGGAATTGACCCCTCAACTCCAGAAGATCAAAGGAGGAACATAATTCAGTCCCTTTGCATGCCACTTTCTGATTCTCTTGCGAGTTCTCAGGAGGGCCTAACTTCGGGTGCTGCCCTTTGCTTGAAGGCTCTGGTGGATTCAGAAAACTGGAAGTATGCTTCTGATGAATTGGTGAATAGGGTTTGCCAGAATGTTGCTGTGGCATTAGATGGGAAGTCTGGTCAAACCAACTCACACATGGGTCTGGTTATGTCTTTGGCCAGGCGCAATGCTTTGATCATTGAAGCATATGCAAGGTTGCTCATACAATCTGGAATAAGAATGGTGAATGCTGGTCTTGTGGAGGGGAATTCTCAGAAAAGGCTTTCATCCATTCAGATGGTCAACTACTTGATGAGAAGTTTGGATTCCAGGAGCATATTCTCAGAGGTTGAATTCATAATTGAGGAGTTGGACAAGTGCCAATCTGATAAAATGGCATTTGTCCAAGGTGCAGCACTTGAGGCTTTGCAAACGGCCAAGAGAATTGCAAGTGATAAAAAGCCAAGATATGCAAAAAGTCCTTCCTCAGTGACAGGGTCAAATTTTAGTAGGAGAGAAGGAGAAAATACTTCTTCTGGTGAGGGAGAAAATACTTCTTCTACTCCTTCCTCTATTTCACCACAATCGCGCACTTTTGACTTTTTTCCTGGATATGAATCTATTGAGTCTCCTATTTCAAGCAACTTAGACTATGAAAGAAGAAGCGTGACTAGGAAGCTTTGGAGTAATGAAAATGGAGGGGTTGATGTGTCTCTGAAGGATGGCTTGTTCTCACGAGTCGTAAAAGAAAGTTCTTTATCAGAGCATTCATCGATTCATGAGTTTCCAAGTGGAGATGGATATTATACAGAGGAATTTGCTGGTTTCATGGACAGAAATCCCAGGCATGGAGTATCCAGAAGTACCACCACAAGTCCACTAGTAAGTTTCTCTTACATTGGTCATGTTCCAGTCAAAAATAAATGGTTGAATGTGGCATCCCTTTATTCCCATAATAGAGAAAAAAGTAACGTGACAGAACATATCAATTAGCAGTAGAATCGTAGAGTATTATTTTTTTCTTTTCATCTCCAATTCTTCTTAACCTCCTCCATTCATGTTTTCAACTGCGAAATGTATAGTTTACCTTTTACAGGACAATTCTGACAGAAGCAAGTTTTCTTAGAGTTGGCTAACATTTGAAGAGCTTGATTTACTATCCATTTTTTTATTCAGAAATGGTAACTGTTTTATGCTCTTAAAAGTATTTTAGAATATAATGTTTTCAATGCTTGAGAAATCACAGAAAGATTACAAATAATGTTTATATACTGAGAGTAGAACAATTGAAACCAATAAAAATATATTCTATAACTAAATAGAGTCCCTCCAAATGCATACGTAGCTAATATGTTTTTCAAAACATAACTAAATAGAATCCCTCCAAATGCATACATAACTTGCGAGCTTTGTGAAAACTGACCTTTTAGCATGCCTTAAAAGCTGCGCATCTTAATGCAATTGTTTTTATTGAACAGTAAGTAAAATTTCAATGTTTCTTAACTCAATGTTAGCGGTTAAATCATTTGTTTACTAATGGAGTTAGCATATTGTGTGGTGCTTTTGTTGATCAGAGGTCACGCACTCAGGCAACTGTTGACAGCATAAAAATCTTCAAGACCCCTAGAAAACTAATTCACTCTCTTCAAGATTCAAGTGATTTGACTTTGGGTTGTTCTAAGAAACAGAATAGAAGGTTCAAGAGTTTATCCTCAGGCAATATTGAGTGGAGTCCAGCTTCTAAATATGACCAGAACGATTTCTCTAATGATGTGAAGTGTGATAGTGAAGTAATTGAAAGTTGTGCAGAGGTTGAGTTTCAAGGTGGCTCAGAGTCGGTCTCATCAACTGATGACCTTCCTGGAGATGCCAGCAAGCAGACGTCAACCAAAGTTGTTCCAGAAGATAGGAATTTTACACCAACTGCTCTACAACAGACTAAATACAAATTGGTTTGTGGTCTTTCATTTGTTCTTCTTGCAGTGGCTACTCCTTTACTTTGGATCAATAGTCAGGATGAAGGTCATTATCTTGTACCAACATAACATCATTATTACCTGGTACATCTGAGAATTAAGAGCATTTTAGGTATGCTTTTGTGAAAGTAGGTGTTAATTCCAACAATGTTGGAAAATTCGGTGTAGCAGGAGTCTATGTTATGGTCCATTGAGCATCTTCAATGTGAATTTGTTTTCCTGTAAACACTTATAAATTTTTATGAAAATTTACTTTCTAGTGAAGGGTTACATGAATGGCTTTTTATTGTGCTAGTGGTGGATCTCTTAAGATTAGTATTGAAATTTAGGTATTGAGATATTTCTTTTGATACCCTAAGACTCACTTCACTCTGGCCCATGACTCATTTGCGTATTGACAGGTATTTAGTAACCATAAAATGTCTATATAAGAAAATGTTAAGAACAAATCAATATCTCCTATAGAACACTCTTTCTCAACAAAGAAGGTTGAAGAATAACTCCCTATTTTAAGATATAACAGTTGTCCTCGCTTTTTAGCAACTCCAATCAAAGTTTGAAAATTGAATTTACATTTGATGTAACTCTATCCATATTAGCATCCTTTGGATTAGTCTCCTTCCTTGAATTAGAACCTCAATCACAATTCTATTATTTTTCTTTTTAATTCTTCTGTTTGTGGTATGTAGGTAACATTTCCTATTCTCTCTATAACACTTTACAAGGGTTATACTACCTTGCTGCTAATCTTTTCTTCCCTTGTTCTTACTATATAATTTACTGCTTCCAATATTGAGTCTGCAGTCATTATCATGGTTGGGTGGGAAGGTGGATATTCATTACCATTTGTGAGGCATTTCCCTTGAAACACATTATTCAAGGCCTTAGTGGGTCATTTGTTCAAGGGTGAAAAGACCGCAGTAGCTTTACCCCCATTACAAAAATTCACTCATCAATATCGAGGACTATTTCTTCCTGCACCTCAACACCTTCTTCCCTCACCTCCATAAGTTTTTAAATTTCCAAAAAATGTCCCTTTATAATATTTTGGATTACGTAATCTGGAAGTCATTTTTCGAATTTGTAATTAGCTACCGAATTACATAATCCGGAAGGCATTTTTCAAATGCATGATTATTCTCTGGATTACATAATCCAGAAATCTTATTTAACTTTCGCATTATGTAATCTTGAAGTCTTTTTTCAAATGAGTTTCCGAATTACATAATTCTGTTACTTATGCAGTTCTAAGTGAATGAACCAAAGAAAAAAAAATAGCATATTTAGTTAATCTATCAATTATTACAAAAATAACGTGTTACATTTATTTACCCATTTCTTTACCACCTTTTGCATTCATTTCCAATGAAACTGTTCTTTGATTATCCTGTAAGTTTAGCTCATAATTAACCTGAATGACCCCTATTGGTTGAATTATGAAAGTTTCGGAGGATTTTAGTCTTCAGACCTACATCATTTCCAACCACAAGCTTGCCTTTCCTTCCAAGAAATTCTCCATCATACGTATAGTGCTTGTAAGGCTGTTGTCATATTTTGTCCACTATCTTCTTTATGTACGAGGAAAATGATGTTTTGACAATTTTAAAAGTTGTATAAAACTCTTGATGTAATGGGTTTTGATATAAATATATATAATAAATGATAAATTTGTAATTAAATGATATGGAAAATATTAAAATAATAGTATTGAGGTTGTAATGTTGTTGTATAAAAAAAATGGATTGTCAATTAAATGATATGACTTATGATCTGCCTTCTAGGAATTTTTTTCCTTTTCAATTAACAGAGATGTCTAAATTAAGAGTGTTGCTAAAGTGCCTTTACCTTTATTTCTAGATAAATTGCAATATTTCCTTTGTACGCAATACTAAAATCAAATCCCATTAATTTATCTAATCCCCAACCTAGAAGTTTTGATTGTGTGCTTAAACACAACAAGCCGAAAGCTTGAAAAACATAAAGCAATTGCATGGAAGTTTTGATTATGCGCTTAAACACAACAAGCCAAAAGCTTGAAAAACATAAAGCAATTGCATTGCATCTTACAAAAGTTGATCAAAACATGAGTGCATGTGCTTCATTTGATATGGTGTGCATTTTTAACAATTATTTGGTATAAAATATTCTTAGTGAGGAAAATAAGTATTGTAGCTATCAAAGTGTTTGCGTGAAAGAAAGAAAGAAAGAAGGAGAAATTCATGTTGCATGTCATGCATTTAATGCTTCTCAATGAAAGAGCTCATCAAATAATAGAAGAAAAATAAGAAGACAATGAAGATAGCTCATAGCTACCCAACGATCAGTATTAAGTAATAATGATTATCAAATTATACGACGCAATTATATGTAATTATAGGCAATTAATTTGATAATGATAGAATCTCATGATTAGTGATTCACTACATAATTAGCTTGTAGCTTGTAATTTAAAGAGAAAGTCTTCATACACTTGTATATGTTTCTATATATGGAGTGATGTAAATACACACAGAAGAATAAGACATTACCATTTTTCTTACCATCTTCTTATATACTATTATCTTACATGGTATCATAACACCGATCAACAATAATGGTAAAAGTGACGCGTTTATAATGTGTGCCCACAACTTGTTTGTTGATTATGCGTCTACGAAACTATGGATTTTGAATAGCGGAGCAACCGATCACATTGCATCTTATTCACAATTTTTCACACACACTTTATCTTTATTCCAAATGTTAATCTGTCCACAGGCTCAACTGCAACCATATCATCTACGGGCACGATTAAATTCCAAGATGTTCTTTGTGTTCCTTCTTTCAATTTAAAATCTCATGTTCGTTATTAAGATAACCAATTCACTAAAGGCGTTTTGCAGGACTTGGCTACGGGGGAAGATGATTGGCTCAGGTAAACAATACGCAGGCTTATACTACATGCCCCTCTTCCAAACCAAGCCCGCGCATCTCAAATTTCGACCCACCCTGATTTGTGGCACAAGTGCCTCAGAGATCCTTCTTTGGCGCGTTTGCAACTTGCATCTTCATTACTACCTATCAGTAAAAATCTCATTTCCATTCATAATAATTGTAGTATTTCTCCCAAAGCTAAACAGATAAGACTACCCTTTCCTTTATGACAATAAATTTTCATTCTCCATTTAATCTATTGCATTGTGACATTTGGGGTCCTCATGAAACCCCAAATCATTTTGAAAAACGTTTTTTTCTCATTATATTCGATGACTATACTAGATGATGGATTGTGCCTTCATGATCGATTGGAATTCTTGAATGTTGAGATTAATTGCGAAAGCTTCAATGGAGTATGCGTGCAAGGAGGCTCACTTGGAGCTATGGATTCCTTGAAGGTTCATGCTAGGTATGAAGAATGATTGGTTGGGCCATATCACTTGAGCTAGGTGAAGAAGAAGACTGAAGTGTCTATCCTAAGGAGGCAAGACAAGAGTGAGAATTTGGCTAGCAACTTTGGCACCAATTTCATTCATTCATTATTCTTACAAAAATATGAGCCAAGCACCTCAATTTATAGGAGAGAGGGCTAAACATTTTGGAGCCAAAATTTAAAAATTCAAAATAAAACTCTTCAATGAGAAGGTGTCATGTCGAGTCATGCTTTCCATGTTTAGCTCACACCTTCCATGTTAAATCATCTTCACTCCTATGTTGCTATGTGGACGTCCATGTGCTCCATGCCTAGATATTTTCGTTCTCCCATATACCCTAGACGTTTTAGGGTTACATTGGGCTCAAAGAAGCCCAATTGTTACCCTAAATAGTCACTTTTAACCCTAACTAGACTTATTTTACTATTGGCCCAAGCCCAAAAACCTATGCTACTTGGTCCAATTGTTGTATGCTACTAGGCCCAATACATGGCCCATGAAATTCTAAACAACTTTGTACAATTTATTTAAGCTAAAGCTTGACCCACAAATAATGTTGATCAGTCAGCAAAAACTCAGTCTTCTTGTGTTCTTCTGGCCAAAGTTGTAATTTATGTTTTGATGACTTTGAGGTCTTCTTGGATATGTTTGTACATTCCTTCACCCTAGAGTTGTTCTCTTGATTGGGCCTACAAAAATAAACAAAAGCCCAATTAGACCCATATTTGCAATTAAATCAATAAACAACCTCTAGGTCTTCATCCTCCTTATTATGGATTGTGTGGTTGGACGGTTTCCATCACTAGATGTACTGGGTTATTTCTTATGAATCACAAATCTGAAATCCAACATCTCTTAGAATCATTCATTACATTTTGCACAAAATCAATTTCAGGCATCTATTAAAATCATCTGTGTTAACAACGGATTGGAATTTATTTCAATGCGTAATTTTTTTTTCTTAAAAAACAAAATGGAGTAGTAGAACGCAAACATATACACATTTTAAACATAACACGAGCCCTCCTATTTCAGTTTCATTTACCATTAAAATTTTGAGAGAAATGCATATTAACCGTCACATATATCGCTTGCCATCACCTTTACTCAAATAAAACGTTGAGAAAAATCTTTATTTTTAAATGATTGAATAGATTGGTACGAGTCTTGTTCATTATAAATAAATGCTCAAGAGTGTATACATAATTTTCATAACAAAATAATTAAGTTCGGAAAAATCAGACTAGGTAAACAGTCTAGAAAATAAACAAAGACAAGAGTGTCTACCATTTTTAAAATTATAAGATTCTCTAACGAGTTTAACATAATTAGAAACTTGAGTTAAAGGTTGCTTACGCTTAAAATTTTAAACTACGGCTAATGATGTTTTTAGCTTAATCATAATTTGTTCTTCTTGCTCAAATAACAGGTTTTATCTCATGTCAAGTATAACAAGTACAGTATTATAAGTAGTTTTGATCATTTAGGCTCCAAAATGCATTCAAGGGATCCATTGAAATGAAAAATCTGCAAGCATTATGTAACTTCTTTTATTGATATGGTATTTTACTATTGAACATATAGACCAAATAACAATATATATAACTTTTGGAAAGAACGACACAAATCCTGCTCCAGAAAGAAAAAAAAAACTAATAAAAAAAATAAAAATGGAGTGAAGCAAGAAGGAAGAAAGATAGAAAAATGAAAGGTGCAGATGTTGCGTTTGGTTTTTTAACTTTACTGTGAAACTAAGTTATACTTTAATTTCACATCTCAAACACGATTTCACACTTCTCAGTGGATTTTCGGAACACACTAATCATGTTAGATTATCATGTTCAATCACCTGTGCCCCTCTCCATTCTTCACCAGGATTCACAGTCACAGGCACCAGTAATGAAGCAGGGCCAGTGCAGATGAAGTAGTCCTTTCCATATTTCTTTGACAAGGAACCAGGGCTTGATAAATAAATATCCTCAAAACCCATTCTTATCACCCTGAAGAAAATCTCACGTCCCTGAAAATCCACCAGGAGCTATTCAGCAAAAGCTTTCACAAAATAAGGTGCATGAAACAAAATTCTAACAACATATGTTCTTGTCTCTCTACATAAAACAAAAATATCTGTAGTTTCTGATGGGATTTTAAAGTCACATTACTTTTTATCAATGAAAAGACTAAAAAGGTATTAAGTATTTATAATTAGTAAATCTGAATTTCAAAATATTCTGATGTTTGATCAGAGGGTACACTTTGATAATCATTCTAACCTGGTCAATGGTTTCGTACTTGGAAGGAGGGGTATTATAGAATGTCTTTAATCTTTCCTCTGGAGGTGCTGAATAAACTCTACTCATCTTATTCTCAAGGAGGGTCATGGTCAAATCTTGCTTACCCCACGTACCAAACTTGACTTCAGGTTCAGCACCAAAGGAAAACCATCTAGGAGGCTCAAATAAGGTAGCTTCAGATGGAGTCAAGATTTGAAAAGGAGAAGATGGAGGAGAGTGAGGGATATATGAGCAGCTTCTGAGGCCTTGAACTGCTGTTCCAGCTCTTGTCTTAGATCTAAAATGGCTTAGTATAGCGTTGGTTAGAGTGGCAGGCTTGGGGCCTAGGTTCTTAGCTACCACTGCTGTGGCCATGCTCACAGGATAGAGAGTCACGATGTATGTGAGATCAAAGAATCTACTAGTGCAGCTCAATTCAACCTGAGGGAAATAGAATAGAAGCAAGAACACCAAGTTTCAGTGCTAGATTCACATGCAAAAGAAGACTATAAGAAAGAGGAATCAAAGGGTACCTGGAGAGCATCAATGGCATCAGAGTCAACATCAGTAACAGTCCACTCTAAAGTGGAAGGGAGTAACCCTTTGGCTCCAGGTTGCAGTATTTCATTCATGACCAAACCAACCCCACCTTTAGCCTTGTATGGAGCGGATTCAGTTGCAGGAATTGTGTAAAGAGCCTCCTCGAAACCATCATCTTTCCAATGAACTTTTGGTCTGTATGATGTGACATGAGCATCAGGTATGCTTAGCCTCAAGGAGCTGCCATTTCTGATTGTGAGCTCCACAATGGGGATGTTATCAGAGTCGAAGAACTTGATGCCTTTTCTGCCAAATTTCTGAGTGAGTGAATCAGCAGTGGGAAGAGTGGTGGTAGAGGTGTTTGCTGCTGAGGAGGCCTTGATTAAGTTGAGGTTGGGAAGAGATAAGGAAAGAAAAGAAGCCATGGAGAAGTTGAAATAAGCTAGCTACCTCATTTAACAGCTTCCACACAGAGTGGTGATGATGAGCATCTTGTTCCTAAGGCTCACCCTTAACTCAACACAACTATCTATTTGGATAAAAAAAACACTTTTTGTTGGCTTTTTGCTCACTCTAAAACGGAGCATCATGTTACCAAGTCAAAAATCTTGAAAGGCTCAATCCAAGAAAGGAGAACTCTGCTGTGCCACAAATCTCCTTTGTTATCCATTTTGTCGATTTCTTTCAAGTAATTAAATTTACTACATTTCTCTTTACGCTTCCTACCTCAATTGCGAACATGAATTTAAGCTAATTGCAAAATAAGCCTTTCATCATTTCTAGTCTCACGTAATCATTTTCATTTTTCCCGGAACGTCTAGAGGTCAAGAATTTCTTAATAGGAATCATTATATATATTGTGTAAGTGGGGGAAAATAAGAATTAAATATTTAATTTAATTATTTACTATAAAAAATCAGATTTGTTTTCTTAAGATTAAATTTTAAATTATTAAATTAAACATATATGTTTATATTTAAATATATATATATATATATATATATATATATATCTTTATAACGAATTGAAGAAAAGGTTGTAACTTTTTTATGAAAGGAATGGTAGAACTTAATTTTCTAAATTTGTTTTACTCGATAAAATTGAATATATATTTATGCAAAAAATTATAAAATTTGATAAGTTAATAAAGTTTATAGCTTCTAATGTATTTTTTTTTTTGCAAGACAGACATTCATTATGATTACATAATACAACCCCAAACCATCTTTATGCCAATTAGAAACTCTTTATTATCATTGGATAATGTGTTTGGATTTGGATAGCGTATAAAGATTTTTGAATGAGTTTATTACATTAGATGTGTTTGGATTTGGAAAGCGTGATTAGAAAAAAATATGAAGTGAACATGTTTAGATTCGAAGAAAGCTAATTTCACTGCACAAAGATTTATAACACTAATTATTTTATCTGATAATTGAGAGAATGATATATTTTCAAAATGGAAAAACATTTTATTCTTATTAAGTTTTATTTAAAAGAAAAGTTTTATAAAACACATGTAATATGAATGTTTTAAACTTACGATCCTACTATATATGTAGAGATGTCGAAGGAATTGTCTAAAAGACATAGATCATAATTATGTACACAAATCCATTAACCAAATTGAAACTAGACTCGGTTGATTCAACAACTTTATAGCAAAAGGCTACTCTCCTCTGATAAAGCAAAATATATTTTAGTTTAAACTTTCTTTGACCTACCATGAAATTTATGACTACCGAAAACAAGCACGTTTTATTAAACGGGACAAAAAAAAGCTGAAATCAGATACTCCACTCCAGACCAAGATCACATAAGCAAAGAGATTTTGAAACTAAAAACACCACCACTCACTACATCACTAAGGAAAAGGAAAAAAAAAAACAAAACAAAAATTACGGAGTTCCTATCATTGGTTTAACAGCTCTTAGAAGAGTCTTCAGGTGCTGAGGTCGATCCATCCCCTTCTAGTAGCCCCTCTGACTCTGAATTCATTCTATCTTCTGCTGTATTTGCAGTAGCAGCTTCATTCATCAAGGTAGCATCAAGAGACTTTAGCAATGTGACTGTCCCAATAGTTAAATCACTGGGTTTGCTCATCTGTTTTGAACAAAATATCTTGTAAGGTTCATGCGATCCTCAATTTAGCTTACATGTTAATAAAACAAAGCACTCTAAAATTTGAAGAAACATGTCAAATGTGGGAAGTTGTACTACATGCTGCAAAGACATGAATATTACCTGTTTAGGGAACTGCTGCTCCTTAGATTTCTTCTCTTGAGTTGCCTTTTCACGAGCCTCGTAAAACCCAAAATCATCCAAGATGCATGTTTGGCTTAAATGCTCCTTGAAAATTTTCACAATTTGAACTCCTTTCTCAAACTTAACCTGCAGAAGAGACATATACAAGCATTTAGTTGTGAGGTGGGGATTCAGGGGGTATCATAAAACCAATAAAGATCCTGTGCAGCCTCTGCATCAGAAATAATGACCATTGATCATATTCCCTCTTTATTAGTTACTGTTATATTAACCAATCAATGGTCCTGATTTTGTAGCACCATGGCTGTAGAGCGATTTAGCTTTAGAGGATCCAAGTTGATCATGAAACAAGCTGCTAAGAAAATACCTCCTGAGTATCCCTGCTATTCGTTACAGGTTTGTTTTCATTGTTTTCAAGTGTTATGTGCCTCATCGCGCTATTTGGAATATCCTTTATGACATGCCACTTCACAGAAAAGCAACCAGTCCACCTGTCCTGCTGCCAATAATCTACACTTTTACCAAAATCAACAGGACCCAACATCTCTGCTAAACCAACAAATTGCCCACTAGTGTTGACCTGTAGGGAAAATGAATGAGAAGAGACAAGTGGATTAGAGAAACCAAGAAAATCTAATAATTGGCCAATTAAATGCTGCATGTGACACTGACCGAAAATAACAAAAATATGGGACAGCCACCAGTCTTCTCCTTTGCTTCTTGATATGCCGCATCCAGTTTTTTATTGCCATTAGGGGTACTTGCCCAAACACTATACTTTATGCTTTTATGAATATCATCCTCACTATAGGATTTGATGACAAAAAACTTGGCATCAGAATAATTCTCAGAAAATAATTTCCCATTGTATTGTTCCTTATTGGGTACCAAAAGAACTTCTTTGTTATCGCTCTTCACTGGAAGGTTCTGTCCTTTAAGTAGTAATGTAACAGGTCCAGGACTCTTTATATTTTTATTATCAGAACTTTTGGCAGCTCTTGGTCCCTTGTTTAGCTCACTGAAACCATCCATACTTTTTTTAAAATGGTTAAGACCATAGCCATGACCTGTGGCATTACGCTTATAATCAACCGAGCCCATTCTAGATCCAAAACGAGAATTAGCCCTAAATGTGTTCCCATATTGGCCGTACATCCTGTTGCTTGGATACATCCCATTCATGAATCCAGAAACCAGTTCAAGTCCAGATGGATGTCTGGAACCATTCATGTTCTGCCATTAAGAAATCATATTAGGTTAAATTTTGAATTGATTTTACTAGAAGCCACAATAAACAAAGGGAGGATCTATGGCATCTACATGAAATGAAGCATTTACATAGTATTATGATCAAGTAAACATGTATCACAACTAAAGCACTGCTAACATTTACAGATATGACAATATTATAAATGGCAAGTTGGTTGATGAACATAGACTAATTTGCTTGGACATTTTCAATTGACAAAATACAGACAGAACAAAGGCTTAGGTTAAAGCTTTTTATGGTTTTAACAGAGAAAAAGAACCCAATCATTTAAAGCTCACTTAGTCCGCATGGAAAATAGCACTCAGGAAAAGGGACCACCATTCCAACATACCGCAAATGGTGGAAGTTGCTGAAGAAGTCCTTGATTCCTTTGAGAAGTAAAATCTTTGACAGGCACCATTGATGAGGATAAACCAGCCTTGGCTCCATGTTTGGACTGTCTATCAGATATTAAAGACACATCTGACGGGACTGGCAATTGTGTACCATGGGTACCCAATCTTGGGCCCTGATATCCTGACAAAGGGGCATAAGTTGTTGGCAAGCTAGTCCCTTGATAAGAATCACTTGAATGCAAACTTGTATGCTGAGAACTCGTTAAAAATGACTTTAACCCATTTTTATTTGTAAAATCACTATTGGCCATGTTAACAGTGCTTCCTTTATTTGTAACATTTGATGAAACAACATGATCAGCATCAACTGCAGTTGATATTTCTCCTTCTGTAGCAGTGAATTTGTTTGGAGTAAATGACACATCAGCAGAAGCTGGAGATTTGTAATAAGAGCATGGATATTGGTACTGTTGCAGCGCATAATGCTGACCATCTTGTTGAATCATTGGAGAAGAGGAATTGGGCGGTGCATATGCTCCATACGGCATATAACCATAACCTTGATGATACATATAAGAGCAGTTGTCTCCATAAACACCCTGTCATTATATCAAACAAACAAAATCTTTATTAGATGGCTAAAAGCTTCCCTTGCTTTTTTTTATCTACATTTTATCATAAAAAATTATGAGAAACAAAACTAAACACAATAATAAAGACACAAGATGGAACTTTGAGAAAAAAAAATCCACAGAAGGACACTGTTAGATGCAATGATCTATTACCTTAACAATCATTTAAATTCAGAACAGATGCAACAAGCACACTCATAACTTTGATGGTGGCTATAGCACAGTTTAGAACACTCAGAAACAACCACACAGTTAAAGAAGCAGCTAGCACAAGTCCAACATCAATTAATTTTAAAGCTAACATCTAACAAATTTTGATGGCCCTCATCCCATTGACCTTATACAAAATGATCCAACCAATGATTTTTAGTACAAAGAACACAATAATCACAAGATTGGGAACCAGAGAACAAAGTTTTTACCTGAGTCATCCCTCCATCAAGGTTCATATATCTGGAATAAACATTCCAATCACCTTGCCCATCATAACCTGAAACATAACCATCATCATATTTCTCGTACAGTCTAGGCACCCCAATTGTGCAGTCAATAACATGTTTATCCTGAAAAGCCATAGCAGCTTACCTTACCTCCATAATAGTAGGCCGAAGAGTATCCATTTGGAACAAAGCTTGAATTTGGATTGAACGGCTTGCCCATCCCACCCTTGGAAAAACCAGGTCCATTCTGCACACAAATAGACTTCAATGATTAGTCAACATAGAACAACACCAAACATACTTAGTTGACCAAAAAAAAATGCAGCAGTAAATTGGAAAGCATTGAAGTACCTTCTTCACAGGCTCGGTAACTCCAATGGGTTTTGACTCCGAATCAAGGGTCAAATTTTGCAATAAATCTGCAGTTTCTAAGCATTATGGTAAAGGAACCATTTCCTTCTAATCTAGCATCATTATTCACATGCACAAGAAATTAAGAAATAAAGATAACTATGATAAACAGCAAAACCCATCAGAGCAAAAAAGAAGAAAAATTGAGCAACTAAACATTATTATACAGAGCAATAAAATTTTCTAGATAAACCATGACTCTTAATATACACTTAGTAGAGCTTTTCCTATTAAGAATAGATTTGTTGACATACTCTAGACTATGTATAAGTAGTTTACAAATGGAAGAAATTAAGATATAAAAAAAAAGGGTTTTGACTTAAAACCAATTGAGCACCATGTATGTTTTAGTCATAACCTAAACTTCACAAAGCCAAAGAATGACGCATAAGTGTGATTAGAGTAAGAAAATTACATAGAAGTCCTTATCAGTGAATTACACACCTAGCATGCATAGCACAGAGAATTGAAGAACAAAATTGTAACTTTAAGCAATGGGTAACACATAAACGATATAGAAAAAGAGGGTTTTTGACGAGAAAAGGATACTGTCAGAAGTAGGAGCAACAGCTGCCATGATCGGAATCAGAGAGAGAGAAAGGGTCGCCGCCAACTCCGTGTTCTTTGGGTTTGAGACACAGAGAAAGAGAGAAGAGGGAGAGCTAAGAACCTATTTGAGTATTTATATTTTTATATTTAGTTTTTTATTTTATATATATAAAAGGTTGCCTTTTCAGTGTAGCAAAATAGGTAGGCTAATTTTCGGCTAAATTAATGTTGAAAAATATTTATTTATTGAATGAATAATCCCTTATCTTAAATATGAAATATTATCAGTCTTTGGAAAATATTCAAGTAAGATTAAGTTCTTAAGTCTTTTATTTATTTCTTTTGTTAATGATTTTGTTAAATTATTTTCATTTTTCAGTTAAATATTGTTATGACATTTTCTTAGTTAGTATTTCTTGTTGTCTAAGTTTAAAAAAAATTAAAAATTGTTTGTTATCTTTTAGTTTTTAAAATAATATTTTGGATCTTGAAAGGATGGTTCAAACAGATAAATTCTTGTTTGATGAGATTCATCTTCTATCATTCTCTATTATTAACATAATTATTTTAAATATTTTTTGTTAAGTGGTTTTAAATTTATGTTAAACTTTTACACAATTAAAATTAAACCATAAATTGAAATTAGATCATCACTTGAAAATGTAGATTAGCAGTGAATTTCTAAAAAATCACCCAAGATTTAAGTAAATGGTAAATAATTTTGGATGACATTTTTCACCATAATGTAGTATTATGATTGACATCACCAACAAAACAAATTTTGAAAATACAAAATAGTTAAACTTGCAATTAAAATAAACAATAAATTATAAAAAAAAATAATTAAAATGAAACAACAATCTTTATGTATATTCCAAAAACAATAATTAAAACTTTATATTTAATTTAGCCATAGATAAACCTCTTAATGTGGTTCAGTTTAAAGGGTTTGACCCTTATCCATATGTGTTTTGGGATTTGGTCAAAAAAATGCATATAAAAAAAAAAACTTATTACAAAAGCTCTACTGGCAAGGTCTAACCTATGGTTTTACTTATTAAAGTAAAAAAAATTTTCTTCAAAAAACATCAATTTTAAGAAATTTGTTCTAGCCGGTTGACCGGAATCGTCTTTGCGCGTGGCTTGTCCTCGCGAGATATGGCACCTTCGTCCTGCTCCGTCTGTGAGTACCTGAAAGAAGTGAACAAAGGGGCGCCCTCGCGGCAGTTTGCACTCCGACGATCAAGTCAGCTAGCGAGAAACACCAAAGTGACTGAAAACTGTATGATAATCTCAATGACTGAAACTGTGTGGCTAAAATTGGGTTGCCCTAATTGCCTTGTGCTCACAGTGGGTGCGCCGTCAAGAACAACTGGGGTTTAGTGCTCTGTGTAACTATGAGAATTAGGTTAAAGCTTGTAAAAACTGTGAAAGCGTACCTTACTAGGGTTCTTCGTGCCCTTTATATAGGTGAAAATTAGGGTTTACCTTTGCGCTGCTGCTCTTATCTAGGGTTCCTTGGAGAAGGTCCTTGCGCCGCTATTCCTAGGATCTGAGCGTATCTGGCACATGGACTTCCCTTATCTGGAGTGCAATGAATA
>Ga0123342_1004369_pt1 | contig 21620 bp, 6 predicted proteins | sample Turbeawhitnodule_FD_89960 | JGI IMG/M metagenome (GOLD analysis project Ga0123342, IMG submission 89960) | Root nodule microbial communities of legume samples collected from Mexico - Turtle bean Mexico white nodule | ecosystem: Host-associated > Plants > Roots > Nodule | place: Mexico: Nepantla...
CTCATGAAGTCATTTGTGTATAGTTTATTTTTATTTCTTGAAAAAAATAAAAAATAAAAAACAAATCTAAAAGTTATAAATTTATAGTTTCTATATTTTTTAATTTGTATATTATTAGTTGAAAAAGTAATATATCATAATAAATTTTTTATTTTTATTTTATTAAAAACTTTCATGTTAGGCATCATTATGTTACTTGACATCTCAGCTAGGTCGACACTTCAAGTAACGACAATCATTTATCACAAACACAAATGAATGTTAATAATTTATAACAAATGAATGTTATTGATTTATAACATTTATTTATAAATGATAATAATTTATAACAAATGAATGTTAATGATTTATAACATTTATTTATAAATGATACTTACGTCGGACACCGACACTCCATTTAAGAGAAGTGTATGAGTTTCATAGATGGTATTATATCAATTTAAGTTTTTTATCAATTTTATGATGATAAATTTTAAAGATTGAATTCGTTTATTTAAAAATATAAAAGACCAAAGATAAGTTTAAAAATATTTAGGACACAATAAACGTATTTTTCTTATTTTATAAATAATAAAAGAAATTCAAAGTAATATAAGAAAAAAAATTATATTATTAAAATTAATCAACATGTGCTTGTATAATCACAATTTTATTTATATGTATATTAAAATTGAATGTTAATAGAGTGTAATGAATCTCGATATAACTAATAACTGAAGATAAATAAAATATGGTGTGAAGTTAATTTGTAAAGATGAGAGATAAATTTTACCTAAGTTTTTTTATATATATATATATATATATATTATTTATTTATTTTTTATATATTTAATGTAATACTCTGAACTCTACGCTTAATTTTTTTTAGTGTTAATTTATTGATCATGGTTTCAATCCACTACACTATTAATGGTGATGATTGGTGACATGTTCTAACATATTTCATATATTTTATAAATTTGTTATAATTAATCAACTTTACACTAAGTATGAGTATGTAAATACGCTATATAGAAAAATATTATTTTATTTTATTTTTTTTATATAATAAAACATGTTTAATGTAATGCATTCTAATTGGTCCACAACAATGACATGTATGATGATAAAATTATTTACAACAATTGAATAGATAATTTATAATAAACTAAATTTTATAATATTTAGTGATGACATTTACAACAAATGACAAGTGAAACATACTCATAGTAGTGGACAATTTAAGAAAAACAAAAGTTCAAAAATTCAAAATAAATTATAATACTTTTTAATTAAATTTATTTAAATTTATTAAAAATTAAAAAATATTATGTTAACTATGAGTATTAAAGTTCTTTTATCATGAATAACTAACCTACCTCTTAATTTTCCTAAACAAAATAAATTTAAAAACAATATGTCAGTGTATTTCCTCATCTTATAATGTTTCTTTTAAATAAAAAATCTTTTTATTTGGCTTACTCAATTAATACTATCGTTTTAATTTTGAAATAGGTTAGTTATTAATCAAAATCTTCTCACCCATTTACACATTGACATCACCTTGCCAAACCCATAAATTATTTTGCAAGTTCATCTTACAATATTCAAAGTTCATAATAAAAAAAATATTTAATAACAATCAAATTTAGAAATCAAAATTAACTAGTCATTATATTAAGTAAATTATATAATATTTTAGATAGTAACAATTTTTTTTATGTAAAATAATTTCCAAATCGATATATAAATTAACTACTAACATATTATATTTTAAATTAGTCATTAAAACACTAATAGAGCATAATTAATAATATAAAGTAGTTAGTAGCTAAAAAAATTGGTAGTTAATCGTTAAATACCAGTTTATAAATTACTTTATAATTTTTTATTAAATAAAAACTACTTTATATATCAATAATGTTTTTAATTTATTAAATGATTTTTAATTTAGTAAATATAGTAACTAATTATTTTTGTTTTTAAAATTAGTTTTTATTTAATAATTTTCTTGTAGTGGTTTTGAGTGTGTTGATCATAAGTTTTAAATGATGTTTCACTCATAAATTGATTTTTCATTATTTAATGTTTGTTCTCTTATGTGTATTTTTTTAATTAGTTTATTATGTTTTTATGATATAATTTATTGAGTTTTTGTTATGGTTTTGACATGAGAGAAGAGAGACAATATGAGTTTTTTTGAATTTTCTAGTGGGGAGGCAAATTGTTAGATAAAAGTTATTAAGTGGGGAAGAAATGGTTTGAACGAGACATTGCGGAAAAAACATTTAAAGTAACAACAAATAATAGTAAATTTTAGACGATAGTCAACGTGAGTTAAGACCAAAAAAAATGAATATTATGTTATAGTGTAAATGAAGTATTATTATGTTATGAAAACCAAATTAATTTAATAGTTTATAATAGTGGCATCTAGTAAATCATATGATAAGACGATACACCGTAACGTAACCTTTAACATCTTAATTTATGATACATGCGTTATACATGTTTTTTTTTGAATTTTTTTTCTTTTAATATATTAGTGTAACATTCAAGTTTATCAATGTTATAAAAAAAATGCAATTGCAATTCACTATTAAATGCTATATTATTTACTAAGTACTTATTTTAATACATAATCACTAGTACTTTAATAAAAGTATTTTTAACAATAGAAAACAATGTTTTTAAAGTCTAAAAGACCATTAAATTGATAAAATATTTCAAGAATCTATGATTCAATTTGTGTTCAAATAAAGTTTAACGGATGTTAATAAAATTATCGTAATAACTAAATTATACTAAGAAAGAAGAAGTATTATATAATATTCTAACAACTAAGATTAAACAAAATTTATACATTTTAACATTTAAAATAAAAAAAAATATATGTTATTCTATTTAAATTAAAATTTCAATTTTACGTAATTTAATCTCCATCTTAAAAAGTTAAGACATTAAATTTATAGATTTTTTTTTATATATTATTCATTTATTTTTATATATTTAATGTGTAACTCTTAATTTTACACTTAATTTACTTTTAGTTTTAATTTATGAATAATGGTTTCCATTCACTACACTTTTTTGTTGTGATTGATTTAGGGTTTAAGGTTTTTCTTGAGGTGAATTTAGGGTTTAGGATTTTTCTTCAGGTGAATTTCCATATCTTTTATAGAACTGTTATAATTAATCAACTTTACACCATGCAAATACACAACATAAATAAATACAGTTTAATTTTATTTTCTTTAGTACTACAAAACGAGTTTTTATTTTAAAATATATAAGTTATTTATCATAATCTTCTCATCATTTACACTCACTGATATCGCCTCGTTAAACCTATAAATCATTTCACAATTTGAGCTTAAAACGTTCAAAGGTAAAAGTTTATTGATCGTAGGTTTTGAATGATGTTTCACTCATAGATTTATTTTTCATTATTTAATTTTTGTTCTCTTACATTGAATTAGTTTATTATGTTTTTATGACATAATTTATTGAGTTTTTGTTATGGTTGAGATGAGAGAAGAGAGACAATGAGAGTTTTTTTTTAATTTTATAGCACTAAAGGTTATTAAGTGGGGAAGAGTTTATGGTTTAGGGTTTATTATGTTTTTATGACATAATTTATTGAGTTTTTGTTATGGTTTGAGATGAGAGAAGAGAGACAATGCGAGCTTTTTTAATTTTCTAACACCAAATGTTATTAAGTGGGAAAGAAATGGTTCAAATGACACATGAGAAAAACATTTTAAGTAACAAAAAAACAATAATCAACTATAAACGATAGTCAACAAATAGATGATTAATGACTAGAAGAAAAAAAAATTACATTATAGTATAAATGCAATATTATTATATTATGGAAACCAAATTAATCTAATGATTTATAACAGTAGCATATATCGTAAACCACATGGTAAGACGATACACATTAACATAACCTTTAACATCTTAGTTTATGATAATGTTTATACGTATTTTTTGTTTTTAGTGTATTTTTTTAATATATTAGTGTAACATTCAAGCTATCTATGTTATAAAAAAAATCTAATTACGATTCACTATTAAATGCTATAATTTTTAGTAAGTGCATATTTTAATACACACTCACTTGTTATTTAATGATAGTATTTTTAATAATAGAAAATAATATTTTTAAAGTCTAAAAGGCCATTAAATTTGATAAATTATTTCAAGAATATAATTCAATTTGTATTCAAAATAAAGTTGAATGGATGTTAATAAAATTATCACAATAACCAAAATCATACAAAGAAAAAGAAAAGTATTATATCACTATTCTAACAACTATGATACAAAATTTATACATTTTTAACATTTAAAATACAAACAAAAATAAAAAATAAATTATGGTATCCTACTTAAATTAAAATTTCAATAATATAAATCGATATTTATTGTAATATCAAATCTTGATGTAAAATAAAAAATAAAATAAGAAATATTTTAAGTTAATTTTAATGTTTTAAGAACAAACTAAAATAACATTTCATAACATTTTTAGTTTAATCAATTTATATTATTTTTCTATGAACTTTTAATTTCCAAATCACTTACCAGTTATTTGTAAGTCAACTTTGTAATTTCTTTAACTAACAAGTTATTTCTAAGTCAACTTTATAATTTCTTTAATTATTTGACTAGTTTAGCAATTGGATAGACCAATCTAATTTAATTTTCAAAATAAAAAAAGACAAGTGTGTTTTATTTATTTTTTAATAAGAAATTTCAATCATAAAAAATAATTAATTTAATTATTTATAAGGTAAACTAGTCACATAAAAAATACCTTATTGAATTTTTTATATATAAAAATAATAATAACAAATTTTAATAGAAAAAACCTATTTCACATTCGTCAAGGATATTGTATCCTCAACTGTGACCAATAAAATCCTGGTTAATATTAAGTAAGAAATAATAGTGATTTACAATAATAATATGAACAAAAAAAATAATTTTAAAAAATTAAATAGAAAATATATTTATATTAATACAAAATCCCACTTTACATCAATAGAAAAGTACCGTAATTATTTTAAAATTGTTATTAATAGAAAGGTACTTATCTTAAAAATGTTTTGATCTTACTCGATTGAGTACTATTGAATTAAAATTGAGAAAAATATGAAAATTATATACACAAGTTAAAAAATATAAAAAAATCAAATTCTTATTGTTTCTATATGTGAAATTTGAATTTTTTACTTTTAAGTGTTAAATTTCAATTTTCTTTGAAATATGTTATTCAAACAACATATTTTTAATGTAAATTATTTTAAAATCTTCTTACAAATAATTTCTTTATTAGATTTCTTCATTCAAACATCCTATTAAGTTAATTTATGTACTTTTCAGAGCGATAATACATGTATTTTTTAAAACTTAAATATTAGAAAATAAATGTGAATTTACCTTTTGACCTTAATATCTCTCTCATGAAGTCATTTGTGTTTAGTTTTCCTCTATTTCTATTTTGGTTCTCAAATGTTATTGTACATTAAAAGAACACAATCCAATATGTTACTCTTTAACCAAGTTGATTTAAACTTAACAAAGCAAAACAAATAAAAAAGGTTTGAATGTGATTTGATTGAATTTCTTTCTCACTCCATATTAAACCAACTTAAACAAAATAAAGTTTGTGAAGGAAAAAATAATGCAAAATAAATTTTTTAAAAGAAGAAAGTCCTTAAAGGCACGTTGACTTTTTGTGATAAGTCTAAATAGTTTGGTGATGTAGGCTAGTGTGAAATGATGGTTACCTTAAGAAGAAGGGATAATGCCCCAAAATTCACCTGTGTAATAGGACACTATTGTAAGAAAAACAAAATGAGAAAATCTTCATAAGCACATTCATGCCACTCACTCTATTGTCCCAAATAGTCCAAGGTGGCAATTGCTGTAATTAAATTCACACCTGATCCAATAGCAGAAGCCATAGCCAAGGGTAAAACCGAGAATTTCCCAAACTTAGGGCTAAATATAATTTCAGAGGTGGCAACTGGCATCGGCAATAGAAGAAGAGAATTTTGGGTTTTGCTGTTTTTTTACACTGAAAGAAAGAAAGAAAGAAAAAACAGAGAAACACAAACACGAGCGAGTTGCGAAGGAAAAACAGTTTGTTCCAGAACTGAACCCAAAGATCTTCTCTTTACGTGTTCTTGTGAGGACCCAAATCTTCTTCTTCTTCTCCCACTGCTTGGATCTGCACTTTCCGGTCTTTCTTCCATTCTCACACGCCAACTCCTTCACGGGTCAATTCTAATTCTCGCGCAGGTTTTTCCTGCACGGATAAAGGTTCCTCTTTTCCTCCGAAACTAGAGTACCCTTTTGCGGATTTTGGCTTATTTCGCTTTAACAATTCCAATTTTGCGCAGCTTTCGCGGAGATATTTGTTGGGTGGTCGAAGGGGGAGAGGGTTCTAGATTGGCGTGGCTCTGGTTCGTCAGAATTGGGTTTTTTGTTTGCTTTCAAAGCCAAATTGCCTCACTTCATGTGAGTTTTCTTTACTGTTTCAATTCCTGCATGAGTTTTTTTTTTTATTATTGTTATTATTAACTTACGTAAGGAAGGTAGTTTGTTTCTTCTATGGTGTGTGGTGGTGTTGATTTTTACCAGTATTCTGCTCAACGATACTGTGTGAGAAGTTTTTGAATTTGTTGTTATTGTTTTTTTTTGAACGTTACGTTTGAATATTTAGTAATCCCAAAAGTTGAAAACTTGGAGAAGGGGAATTGGAAAACGATTTTGATTGAAGAGATGTGAAGTAGTGAAAACCGATTAGAAATTAGTGTTAGTATTCCAAAATTCACATGAGTCTGTGTGCGTTGAAATGTTTACATTCTTGGATCCCCTTCCCCCCATGCTTCTATGCTCTCAGAGGACTAACCTGGTGTGGGGGTTAAGATTGATGATTCTAGGGTTTGAGTTATTGGCTTATTCTAGTAAAATTTGTGTAGGGTTACTGTTCATTTCATATTCCGGTCATGGTTGAGCTTCCCCTTTTCTGAAAGGAGAACCTTAATCTTTTCAAAGCCTAACCAATCAAGTTTTCAGGTCAGCTACAAAAAATAGAAAAGAAAATTGCTAATTTGAGTTGCTAGTATAAGCTAAATTAAAGTAATTTAGCTAATCATCTAAGTTTTAAGCATAGTAGTTCATAGGCCACCATAGTGGGATGTGAAGTGAAGCAGCCTTGGGTTGCTATGGGATTCAAATAGCAAAGTGGTTTTCAATAACAGCTATAATGACAAAAATAACGGCTTTCTGCGCTAAAATAGTGCGACCAAGATAACGGCTTTTGGCGCGTTATAACTGGCGCTGCCAAAATAGCCAATTTGAGTTATTAGTACAAGTGGAATTAAAGTAATTACAGCCAATTATCTATGTTTTAAGTATGGTAGTTAATAGTCCAATATAGTGTCCCTTTAGTGGGATGGTGGAATGGAGCAGCCTTGGGTTGTTATGTGATTATAAAGGCCAAGATAATGGCTTTTCACATGATGTAGTGGCACTACCAAAATAACCAATTTTTAACCTGGAACATCAACATTTGTTATTCTTTTCCGGTGTAAAATATTCCACAAAAAGTTACTTCTGTTTTGACATGTATTCCTTAACACTTTACATGACTATTTTCTATCCCATGTGTTTCTTCTTCGTATAGATTTCCCAATTCACATTTTCCTAATTTTTTTTATCAAATTTGTTATGTTCTCTTATTATTTTTCACCATCATATTTACTTCTTTTTAAGTCATTACTGTGTTGTTGCTCCCAGATTGACGGTGATTGTGTGTGTAAACTGTTACTTATTATTTACCGCAAATTTCTTCAGTTTTAGTTTTTTTGTTTTGTTTTGATTTTGACTATATAGATGTGTAGTATTAATTATTTGCTTTATATTATACTATAATACTATAATAATAATATTTAAAATAACGGTCATCATCGCTATTGCATTTTCAAAGTTTTTGTGCAATGAGATTGATAACAGCAGTTTTAAGGTTATTTATTTCTATGTAATGAGCAAATGAGATATCTGCATATTATCTTTGAAATACCAGCTACTCATTTGGATACTCAAGTGCAGCTTTCTAGAAAACCCTAGTTTAGTATTTAACAATTCGTTGTTTTTCCTTCATTTCAGAATTGGATTATAAATGAGCTTAGTATCCAAGTGAATATATCTGTAATATATAAGTTACTTTCAGTTGCATAGTTTTTTGTTCTTTTAGATAGTTGTCAATAGTGTTGCAGAGCAGTCAAGGGCTGCTACAAAATTTGGATTATCTGTGTGCTTTCAAATAGCGGTGTAGCGCCACTCTGAAAAACTTATTTATGCCCTCAGAATGACATTTGGGGGATGGGAGGTATGAGTAAAGACGAGATTTCTCTTTGCCTTGAAATTTTTAAAAAATCCCTAATTGGATAATGATTTTGTGTGCGATATGGAAATAGGGAAAATGAACTAACAAAGAGAACAAATTATATGAGTGCATTTTCTATGTGCTGATTTTTGACTGGGCATAGAATGATCTTTACTTGTTGTCAATTGACGGTGTACTCTTATCTTAGGGTTTTTTACTAGGTTAAATGGTATTTTGTGGGAAAGCTTGGTGAAATCTCTTGCAAGCCTGGAAAGTCTTTAAATCGCATTAATATTTAATAGATGTTGGTGTAGAATATTCCATTCCAAATAGACTTGGGGCAGGGTTTTTCTCAGTCTTATTTTAAGTATTAGGTTTTGTATGTAAAATGATGTTTTGTTGGAATACTGTGGCTTCTCAAATGTCTTAGATACACACAGTACTTTAGCAGAAGATAATTTGAGGCAGAGTGATTTTTATAAATTTGTTTGGTGGTATGCCTGTGAATGTGGTGAATGTTACTGAGGATATATGAAGAGACACATGCTTTTACTTTATGATATTTACAAGTTGCAACACTTTTTTAGTTTTTGCTAACTGTTTTAGAGTGCTGTGATGGTATGATATCCAGCAGAATTCATGGTTGATCACCTCTCCATAGACATACATAATTCGTTTTGGTACTGCATGGATGATGGTTGGACAGTTTCAATGTCACTTTTGGCCATGAAAACACGGACTTTGGATATGATACAAGAAAGAATAGTTACTCTGTTCTAACTGAAATGACAACTCTGGATCCTACAGATCATTTTAGATTATAACCATGTTATGAGTGATTCTGCTAATGGCCACTTACTTCCCATTACAAATATAAAATCCCACAGTGTTTTTGTAGAGAGATGCAGTGACTTTGTTGCACTTTTAGTTTTCTTCTTTTTCATTTTGTGCTTTTTTTTAAGAGTAAATTACACTGACTATCATTAAGGTTTTGTGAAATTATAAAAACTCCCCCTAATTTTCTTTTTTCCCTACACTAACCTCCTAATTTGTTTTTTCGTAAAAGGTTGTTCTCTTCTAGGCATCATTATGAAACTTTGATATCCTAACCAGGTTGGCACCTCAAAGTTCACCAATCATCTACTCTTATAGAGAATGGTATTCTTAAAAAGAAAGATGGTTCTAGGTTACAATCAGGTTACAATCATGGAAATCTAAATTCGAAAAGTCCAAACTGGTTTCTAAAGAAATATTGCCTAGTACAAGTGAGCAAGTCTTCAAACCAAACAAAATCTGTCCTAGAATCAATCCCTAAATTTGCTAGTTTGTCATCACACTTCTTACCTTCTCTGTATACATGAGATGTAAAAAATTTAAAATAGTACAAATAGTTAAGAACAATTCCATCTTCTCCTAGCAGGTTTCTTGAAGGCTTCAACCATCAGCATAGAATCCATTTCCAACCAAATGGATAGCCACCCTTTCACCACGACTAACTCAATTGCCAACATGACTCCCATAATCTCTACCTTCAAGTCAAAAACATTATCAATGAAAGATGTGTCACTTCCCTGATACTCCTTATACATGAGACTAACCCCCTTTTTTAATTCTTTAAAGAACATTTCACTTTGTTCCTCCATAGAGGGAGGCTGTTGTAAATGTTAAAAAAAAAAAACATGGAGAGTTTGAGTAATTTCATGAAACTTTAGTAGTTAGTGTAATTTACTCTTTTTTAAATGATTCTGTGGATACATTATTCTCCCTCTTATTTACTTCCCTTGTTTTCCCTTTAATACAATTCTATACCTTTTTATCAAAAAATGTCTACCCTTGTATGCAGAACCTGTATTCATTTTGATATCTTGCAATTGAAACCTATTTTGACATTTATGGATGAGATACCTTGTGTCATATAATAAATTGCAGTTGGTAATGGTTCAACAACTCATGCAAGATTGAATTATGGATCCTGAAGGCAAAAAGTTTGGAGGAGGTAAAAAGCTTGTTACATTAGTGTTATTCCTTATATTATTTTATACAAATCTTTGTTTGTTGTCTAATATTGTATTATTATGGGTTTGTTTGGGTGGACTTCTCCAGAAACACTTCTAAGAAAGAAAAATATGAAGAAAAAATTAAATGAGCTTCTCCAGCTAAAATTTTCATATGCGTATGCTAATTATGCATCAGTTCTCTCATATTAGATTCTCTAAAAGATGATTTTTAACTCATGCATAAATTAGTTTTAACTTATAGGGAAGTCTATTTCACTTTTCCTTTTTATTTTCTTCTCCTAGAAATTCTTATGAAGAAGTTTATCCAAGCAGACCCAATTGACATAACATTGGGTGTAAGAATTATCCATTTGGTGATACTTAAGTAAAATTTTAATCAGTCAGTATTTTTAACTTTGAACACTATTCATTTGCCCTTTTAGCAGAATTTTTATTTTGTCAATTAGTGTTTGTTGGCAGTTTTTAAAAATTGAAAGGAAAGGGGAAAATATATTAAGTAATCAGACTGAGGAGATGGCTGATTTGTTGTTCAGCTAAAGGATAGTATGAGGATGAATTATTTTCATCTTCAAATTTTGTGAAATTGGTGTATGCTTTTCTTTTTGGTATTATACTATTGGCAATGGACATATATCTGTCCGAAGTTTTTCTCGTATAGCATAAAAACTGATATCAACATGTACATTGATTATATATTTTTTCCCAAGATAAACTCTTCTACTCTATTTTTCAACTTTGGATCTGTGTACCCAAAACGTGTTATGTTTACAGGAACTCATAATTTGCCATGTTTTTTTGTAAGTGCTCAAATGGGTTTATTTACTGTTTTATGGCTGAATTTATTCGATGAAAAGAAATTGGAAAGTCTGGATATAAAATGCTCTAAACATCTGTTCAGGAATTGAGCCGCTGTATTACAAAAATTACCCTGCAAGCATCCCTTTTTCAAATTTTACCTAGCTTTCACATGTTTATTTTTGTCCTATAATACTGTGTCTTTTGAACCATTAGGACCAAGGGAATTGACAGGTGCTGTGGATCTTATAAGTCATTTCAAATTACTACCTCACTATGAGTTTTTCTGCAAGAGGCCTCTCCCTGTGTCAATTGCAGACACACACTACCTTCACAATGTAGTAGGAGACACAGATATAAGAAAAGGAGATGGGATGCAATTGGATCAACTTATTCAGTATACATCTTCCTTTAGAGATACAAATGCTCGTATGCAGCCTTTTGACCTAGATGTTCTCAAGGAGGCTTTTCAACTAAGGGAAACAGCTCCCGTTGACTTGCCCGCTGTAAGAAGTTTTCTTTGATTTTTATAGTACTTAATTTGCGTTTTTTGCATAAAATTAATTGATATGGTATCATTTTTCCTTCTAAAAAACGGTTGAATTTGTCCTTTTTTTGACATATACATGCACTCATTCCTTGTTTCCCCCCCTAATAGGCAGAGAAAGGGATTCCAACTATTTCAGGGAAATCAAAAAGTGAGAACAAAGACAAGGAGAAGAAGCATAAAAAGCACAAAGACAAGGACAAAGATAAGGACAAGGAGCATAAGAAGCACAAGCATCGTCATAAAGACCGAAGCAAAGACAAGGACAAGGACAAGGATAGGGACAAGAAGAAAGATAAAAGTGGACATCGTGATTCCAGTGCTGATCACTCAAAGAAACACCATGAAAAGGTTGAGAAATTTTAGATGGCTTCATCTATGTTGTGTTCACATTGAGAGTAAAAATTGTTCTAAAAGTCCTTCCATAACCTTGCAAATTAACTCAACAAATTTTCATTGTGCTGATGATGAAGTGGTATTCATTTGTTTTGTGATTTAAGATCTGATTATGGACGTCTGTCTCAATTGATGTTAGCATTTCAAAAGGGGCTTTGCTCCACATTGTATCTGGACATTTTGCAAACACTTGGTTGTATTTATTAATCTTTTTTTAACTCATTATATTTCAGAAAAGGAAGCATGATGGGGATGATGATGTTAATGATGTGCACAAACACAAAAGGAGTAAGGTAATAAAGGAAAGCACTTTGTCTGGAGATTAAGCTTTCAACCTTAATTTTTCTCTCTTTCTTTTCTGTACATTTCTGAAATGTCCATCTCCTCTTTGTGGTTGATCATGTCCAATCTTACGTGAACTTCTCTATTAAATTTCTTAATTTCATTGCAGCACAAGAGCTCAAAAATTGATGAATTGGGAGCAATCAAGGTCGCTGGCTAAGTGTTTTCATACTGTAGTTCATTTCTTTTCCTCAATTGGTTGTTGTCATTTGTTAAAATTTGGGAGGGGCCTTTCAATTGACTTTATCAAATTTCACGAGGTACTGCATTACATCTCCCACGATCTTCAATTTATCTTCTGGCATAGTAGCAGCTTAGTGGCATATGCTAATAATATCTTCTATTTTCTTCCAGGGTAGCTAGTGATCTGACTAAAGATTTCATGATGGTGAATTCACCTGATGAAGGAAAAGGGTGCAGGTAAAATTTTATGGAGACAATCTTTTTTCTTTTGTACAATAACAGTTACCTTATATAGTTGCCAGTACTTTGGAAAACTTTGCTCTTCCTTTTCCCAGTCTATTGGAGCACTGGATATCTCAACATGTATACATTATTTTGGTCTTTTAAAATATTTTGGTAGTGTTCTTAATCAATCTGTAGTTCAAACAAACTAGAGGTTTCAGTCTTTTGTTTAGGATAACGAATTAGCTATGGGGGGTACGTACATTGATTGCGTTCCCCCATATCATGTATCTAATCTAATGTTGAATGCTCCATGCATTGAATGTTATGTCTTAACCTCTCTACCAAATCCACTATTGTGTATGTTGATCACTGTACAACAACAGTACAAGGTTCATCCATCAAGTACCTTTGAATGAGATTGGATGTGCCTTTCCAAAGAATGGCTAATGTTAACACACTCCTTTGGTCTCTTTAAGTTGCGTGTCTAACTCTGGTTTGTGTTTAATGCCAAAGTAACATTATGAGAACTGCAAAATATCCTGTACCTATAACAGAACTATTTGACAACTGTGCTTTGAAGTAACCCCTTCACTGTTTATTTTTTAGAAATGTTATATTTACAACAGTTTATGGAAACAATTTGTACATTTTTTTTCTGTTTATCTACCACCTTTCTACACATAATTCATTATATGTTTTAATGATAGAAAAAGATAGACACAGGAATTGTGTGTAAATTACTGTTGAATTGTTGTATATAAAATAAACTAGGTTTGGGATATGTGGTGAACAAGTGGCAGATTAATTGAACAGTGGAGTTGGCAAAATGTCAAACTCAGACTCAGAACCCCAAAATCTTAACTATTTGGGGTTGGATTTTTGTAATTGTATTTTTAGATTTCAGAATAGATAGGGTGGCAAAAAGAAATTCAATAACACTTTAGTAGAGGCTCTATAACTCAGAAACCTATTCAAATAGTTCCGGACTGCTTCTTCCCGCACCTCCATATGTTCTTGTACACCCCATAACTTTTATAATTCCAGAATTACCCTTTTGTAAATAAGGTAAATGTTTGAAGGAGGTGTGAATTTGTATGTATTTTGGATTGTGTAATATGGTAAATTTTCGGATTACATAAATCGAAAGTTAGTATTGGATTTGAATGTAATTTTTCAAACAAAATATAGGATTATATAAATTGGAAGTTAATACTGTATTCGGAAGTAGCTTCTGGTTTTTTTGAAAAATTACTTCTGGATTTGTCCAAATCCAGTTAACAATTTTGGATACAAAATGACTTCCAATATACATGTTTTGGAATGTTTAGAAAATACAAAAAATAAAATGGTGAAAGGCATAGTAACAAACCACTTGACAAGAATAGTAGAATACAACTAAAAAAAATCATCTTTTCCACTAAGATTAAAAAAAAAACTTCGAAATCCTTCCAAAATGTGAATAAAATATGAATGAGTTCAAATGATTGTTGGAGTGACTTGGGGTGTTGGGATGCATGGGGGCTCTGGCGCTGAGAAAGAAGAAAGAAGGTGAAAAGCTGTTTGGGATTTTATGGTTTTTTTTTTTTTACTGAAGGGCAAAACCATATTTTCACATTTATAATGGGGTGCCACAGGAACATCTGGAGTTGCAGGAAGAAGCAGCCATGGTTCGGTGCTAAAAGGGTTGGGCTTAACTTATCTTTTATTGGCAATTATTTCCTGCACCCGATCATTTGCTTCCTGCACCCGTCAAAATTTTCAAAATCCAACTATGCCCTTGTCTTCTTTAGTTTGAAAAGCTGTGAAGGTTTCTTTGGAAAAGCTGTGACGGTGGTGCTTTGAGTTGGTTTTCTTCTTTGGTGGTGCTTTGAGTTGCGTAGGAGGTGGATTTATAATGGTGGTGGACGGGATCGTTTACACTTTGACATTGTTGTGAGGTAAGAACCGATTTAAGCTTCTTTATCGCATTTTGTTTGAGCTCAGGTAGTGACGAATACCGATATCCGAAAGTCTTCTTTTAACGTTATGGATGTAAGCGTCCGTGAGTCAGTAACATTTTCTGCACCATATCACTGCATTACGGATATAATTATCTATAATTGTATTTTGAATTATGGATATCCATATCAATAGTTGTATTTTGAATTATGGATATCCATATCCATAGTTGTTTTTTGAATTATGGATATCCATATCCGGAATAGTTGACTATTTAAACATACCGGATAAAAATATCCGCAAGTCAAATATGACTTCCGCACAAAAATATCCGGAAGGCACACACTATGATTGCGCATAAATTTATCCGCAAGGCAAACTACAAATCCGAATAAAAATATCTGGAAGTCTTACCTTGTCTTCTCCGACGTTCACTCCGGGGTTCCTCTCCGTTCAAGGGCTCCTTCGCCGTGAGTGGTTGCGTTGTGGTTTCCTGCGAAAATGAAGAGGAAGATGGTGCAAATCACTTGTGATTGTGGATTGGATGCATATGACTCTGAGCAGCTCAAGGTTGGGTGCACATGACCTAATCTAAAATTCATTAAGGGCAATTTTATCTTTTTCAAATCTGCGATCGGCTGCCAATTTGAATTGATAAGGTGCAGGGAGAATGTGGCTCTTTTATTTAGCAATTCTATCCAATTAATCTGCGGCGAGTTCAGTTATTGAATTGAAAAACTTCTAAAATATATTGTTTTCTTTTAATTTAATATTATAATATAAAAGTTAGTATATAGAAAGTAAATTATAAGATTTAAGTAAACTTTAATTAGATTAAATAATGCCATGATATTAATATTTAATTAACAAGTAAAAGGGAAATAATTATCTTATCTACTTTAAATAATAAAAGTATTATATAATTGAATCATGTGCCTAAAACAATTAATTATGATTGTCTTAATCATAATAATTAATATTTTCACTTTTAGTAATAAACTGTATAGTTAAAAATAAAGACTTAAAAATATGTTTAAAACTAATAAATATATTTTATTTATAAATTAAAGAAGTTATATTTATTATATAATTTGGTTGGATCAAATTTATTGTATTTGAAATATACAAATGTAGGAATTAATTCTAATTTAGTACATTAAAAATTCAATCCAATCTAATTAAAAAAAGCCATTGAGTGAATATAAATAGAGAAATTACTATTAACCTTTACATGGCACAAATAGTTTGCGTATCAAAAGGGTAACTTTGATGGCTAAAAATATAAAAATTGAGAAAGAGGGTGTGCAGATAGAAATCCCAAACTTTCTTTTCTAATTTAACGAGCTTAGGCTTGTTAAAGTGCCAACGAACTCCCTTAATGGGTAAAACATTGGTTAGGGTATTTCTTCTGCACTCCCATGATTTCCTTTTTCACCTCAATGGCTTGTGTAAAAGACAAAAATGCATTTACTCTCTATCATTGACTTTTATCTTTCGGTGTTGTGTCTTTTTTCTGGTCTTACATGTTCTACTTCTCATGTTTTCTTCACTTAGAAGAAGTCAAAATTGCATTCTAATAGAATTTTTTTTATTCTATTTTCAAATTCTGCAATATGAAAGTGACTTTTAAATTCTACTATTGGAAAGTTTTTTTTTTTTTTTTATGTAAAAAAGACTTTCAATTTAAACAATTTGAAAGTAAAATTTGAAAAAAAAACTTTTAAATTGTATAATTTAAAAGTTTTATTTTATTAAAAATACTTTTGAATTATACAATTTAATTTTTTTTAATACAAAAATGAATTTCATATTATATAATTTAGAAGATAAAAAAGTTTTTAGAATTATTTTTTTATAAACGGAAGAAAAAAGTGGAGATTTTTATATTTATGGAAGTATTGAAGAAAAAGATGGGAGTGCAAAAAGAAATTTCTAATTGGTGAATGAATTTGCACTGTTTAATTTAGCCTTTAGTATTACAAAAAGAGCTAATTCAGTTTTTTGAATTTAATAAAAATCAGTTATTTTGGTTTTTTAAACTCCACATTAATTATGCTCTATCAACTAATTTTATCAATTTGATGTTTATTAGGGATCAATAAATAAATTCCTTTGTCATAACATCATTTACTAAACTAAATGGTAGTTATAAAAAAATTAAGGAATAATTTTGCTTGTGCTGAATGACAAAGACCAAGTTGGTTGGACAGTGCCCATTTCAAGGATTTTTAATTTGATGTTTTACTTTATTTTTTTAGGTGTGAGATTATAATTAGAATGTTTATCAACTTTAATTAGTATAGTTAATTTAAAAATTCAAATAAAATTAATTGAATAGAGTAAAATAATAATAAAATCAAACCATATTAAATCAATAAATGTATATGTTCTTACAACAGAGACCAAGAACACTAGAATCAGGTTGACAAGATTAATTATTGTACAAATCTTCCAATCTTGGGCTGGATCCTCTCGGCTTCAACTAAGGCTGGATGTTCTCGGCTTCGACTAGGACTGGATGTTCTTGGCTTCTCCTCACGTTGGGTGCTCTCAGCTTCTCCTCCTTCACACAGATGGGGGGTGTACCTGCAAGGCGCTCCGATGCTAAAGTCAGAAATAGATTTATGTTCATCAGATAAAAACCACTCTTACCTACCTCTTATGTTGACCTCCTATTTATATAGTTTTCTTAATGGGCTTATGCTTTTACCTTTGGACTTTCTTTCTACACCGTTTTATTATTTACGCACCCCCTAATGCAGGCTTTTATTTAATTGGACCTTATTATAATAATATTTATATTTTGTTTTATTCTTTTATACATAACCTCTTGGTTATGTCTTGTATTTAACTTTCGGCTTAACCTCTCAGTTTTACCAGGGGTTTGAAAATCAGAATTGTGTCTTACATGTGACTATAAACTAAACCAATTATATTAATTATTTTATTTATTAATTATTATATATGGAGTTCTATGATTCAATAATTATTTTTTAAAATTTGTATTTGGCTGATATAAATTGCAGCATAATATATTGTTTTACCCCTTTAAATTATACAATCATATGTAATTTTCTAGAAAAATAAGATGTCCATTTCTTAAAATATATTTTCATACATTTATATACTGGATCATGTAAACCAAATGAACCCTTTATTGATTGGATTCTTTTGATTCAAATTTATGCAGATTTTTTTAAAAAAATTGATTCAAAATATATTAATAAAAATTATTTCGTTTAAGATCTCACCTATTACACTTATCTTGAAATTCAAATACAAACATTTGACTAATTGGTGCACCAAAAACCTAGAACATAGACTTAGAAATACAGTTACAATTTTTTTTGTATAGAACAATGGACTTTATTGGGAAAGTTCCAAAGCTACCAAAACACGACTCGTGCTAATAGCACTAGGCATCATAATTTTTCTGGTGGGTATATTAGGCACCATAATTTCATAGGTTAGTCATGTTCACTATAATCCAAATGATTCCATAGTTGAATTACTTAACAAGTAAAGTGGTGAAGATTTTGCACTATATGAAAAGAATTGGTTGTTGAGAACTTATGATGGATTTGAACCCTTTAATAATGAGCTTGAAAAAGTATGTACAATTTTATCCAAATCTAGAAGTAACTCTTTGTATAGAAGTAGCCACTTTATGGTGATGTTTTTAGTTATAAATGTATTTTGTTCATTTTAAATACAACATATATTTTGGTATTTATATTGTGATGAAAATCTTATATCGATTAAAGATATAAATTATATTTTATAATATATAAATGAGTATAAATTTAATTTTATATGTTAGTTTTGAATGGTTGAGTTAGGTTTAAAGTTAAATTCTTAAGATATTATCATTAAAATCTATCACAATGAGAGTTTCTTAAGTTTAATAAGTCACAATCTGCGCAGTTTTTATTTTTTGATTGATGCATAGATCCGTTGGTTTGTATGAGGATGATCTCATGATGTATTCATTTAAGTTGTAAGATTGTTTGCTCCAAATGTCTTCCACTGGGTTAGTTAGGAGAGTTTTGTATAGGTAGACATGGGAGTAAGTCTAGTGAGAGATGTTGTGGTTGAGTTCATGTATAAGGGTTGGATCACCCCTAAAGTGATTCACATTTATTCATTTTTTATTATCGATAAAAAATAAAAAATAAATTATTTGTTATTGTGTCTTTCCTAGACCACTCATAAATATATAATCTCATACACAATTTGACAAGTCTCGATGTGAAGAATGTGTAGTTGTAGTACATAAATAAATACAAACCTTATTTATAAATTGATTTTGTAAGATTTACTCAGACTTAAAATTTATTATTAACATTGATCCTTGACCAATTTTACATTATTGTAATTTCATTACAATCACTCTCTTTGCCCATGCTCCTCTTAAAGCTACCCTTTTGAGAAGTATTGGCACTTAGTTTTGCATGTGGCAAGTGGGTGATTTTGGGTTATAGAATATTCTGTCCATTGTGTGCTTTTGGATGTTTGAGGCAAACATCCTTTTACTTTCCTTCACCCTTTAGGAAAAAGTTTTGATAACATTGAATAAGTTTTCTGCCCCCATTTCTTTTCCCAAATGTTCTTTAATGTCTATTTATTCTAACCATAAGTAAAACTGGTTAATTTTGTTGTTTCATTTTAATCTTACTAAAATTATCACATTTTCTTATTTATAAACAATGGTAAAAAAATAAGGTACTAGAATAATACATATTACAATTGAAACTTTTTTTCTTCTAAATTCTTAGATTACTTTAGTTGTGGAACTGTGTGGAAGTAGGTTCACATGATATGGTCCTATATTTGAACTTTGTAAATAAATAAAAATACAAAAAGAAAATATGCCTTTAAAAGTGGTAAGGATTATTGAATAAAAACTAATTATCAATGTAGGGTTTTTAATATTAATGATCAAAATACACTTCACGTAAAAAAAGTTTACTATATTTTTAATCCTTAAATTTAGAATTTTAGTTTTAAGTCTGTAATCAAATTTTTGAATGATATAAATTTATAAATTATTATTTGTTAATATTTATAGGTACAATAGCATTGATTAATAACATAATGCTAACAATATAGTAACTTCATCCAAAAGAGTCTAATGGAAAAATTATAAATATTTTTTTTAAAGAATTATTTTCTCAATCATTCATGCACTAGTATACTTTCCTCAATAGTTGGCAAGAGACTAAAAACACAGTTTATAAAAAATGTACATAATTCTCATAAAACTTGTTACAAAATACATTTTAAATTTTATCAACCTCATTTATAATGTATTATTACTAAAAAATTATTAAATAAAAACTAATTTAAAAGACAAAAAATAATTAATTAGCATATTAACATACTAAAAAATTATTAATAATCTAAATTAGTTTCTATTATTGATAAATATTTTTTAAATTGATATTTAGTCAATTATTAATTATTTAGATTATAAAATTAGTAGATAAAACCTTCATAATTAATTAGATATAATTTAAAAATTATTTATTAATAATGACACTAATTTAAATATCAATAATTTTTCTAATCTCTAAAATAATATTTAATTTAGTCATAACTAATTATTTTTGTCTTTAAAATTATTTTTTATCTAATAATTGTTTTTAGTGTAAAACTTATATCCAGTTATGCACTACAACTTCACTGTATAGTGAACAATGTCCAACAAACTCTTAAATAAAATGAAGAGTAATTACTAAACATTAAGATTGATCAATTTTAATGTGGAACTAAAAACAACATTTTGAAAAGTTTAGGAAGAAAATGTATTAAACCCTTATTCTAATTTGTTTGCAGTCACAACTTTTCAAATACATTTCTGAAAGTTTATAAATTCTTGACACATGTTAATGGTGTGTTATTATTAAGTAAATAAAAATTAGTTTGACCCCTTTTATAGGTGGCTTTTCCCACTATGTGTGTTCTTGCATGTATCTAAAGGCATTGGTGCAGGAAATGACAAAAGAGTGTGTATTGTTGAATCCTTGGAAGAATTGTCTTTTTGGTGCATAATGCAAAAATAATAAGGCATTGTTGGCCATCTCTTTGCATGTGAATTTTCCCTCACAAGAGTGATGGTTTAATGGGTATACAACTATAGGACAAATTATGAAGATATAAGGGCCAGCTGTTAAGAAAAGTGTAGATTTTTTTTTCCTTTTGGCAAACACCACTTGTGTCATCAAATATTTTAAAAGAAACATGGAATTTTAGAAGGAAAGAGACCATTATGCTGCACCATGAAAAGTAGGTCATGGCACCAAAAAAAAGATCTGCTTTTGTTCGCTAATGTTGGTGGAGAATTGACCATTCAAATTAGCAATCAATATCTATGAAAATATAAAATAAGACTTCTCTTTTTAATTTTTTTTTATATCACTACAACAAAATCATGAAAATAGAAACTAATTTTTAGATACTATCAATAATTAGTTGTTATAGTGACTAAATTAGATACCATTTTAAAGACTAAACAAAATTTGATTTCTAAATTAGTTTTTATTATTGTTAGATGGTTTCTAAATTGATGTCTAATTAGTAATTAAGGTTTTTGTTACCAATTTTTTAGATTCTAAATTTGGTTGCAAAAACCTTGGTTGCTAATTAGAACACCAATTTAGAAACAATTTTTTTTAGTCTCTAAAATGGTCTCTAATTTAGTCGTTGTAGCAACTAATTATTTTTTGTCTTTAAAAGTTGGTTTTTATTTCATGATTTTCTTGTAGTGTATAAATTTTGTCTAACAAAAAAATTC
>Ga0123342_1004370_pt1 | contig 21608 bp, 18 predicted proteins | sample Turbeawhitnodule_FD_89960 | JGI IMG/M metagenome (GOLD analysis project Ga0123342, IMG submission 89960) | Root nodule microbial communities of legume samples collected from Mexico - Turtle bean Mexico white nodule | ecosystem: Host-associated > Plants > Roots > Nodule | place: Mexico: Nepantla...
AAATTTTGAAATTTTTTTTTTTTACTTTTTTTTTGTTTTCTTTTTTTTTTTTTTTTTTTTTTTCTTATGTGTGTTTGTTTTTTTCTTACATTTTTATCTTTACATGTGTTTTAAAGTTGTGTGAGGATATGAGGAAGTGAATGTGTGAGGATTTGAGAAAAAAAAAATGTGAAAAAATCGTGTGTTTGGATTGATGTATGTTAGTGCGTATTTGTGAGAAAAATTTACTGAAGTTTGTGAGTGATATAATTTTTGTGAGGGATTTTTTAATTTTCTTAAAAGATGTAAAATGTAAGTTTATAAAATTATTTTTTCATTTAAAAATATTTAAATAATAAAATATGAGGTATTTTTGTGTAGATTTGAGTTAATTAAAATATGGTAAATTATTTTCGATACGGTTGAATAATTTAGTTTGACACCGTTGAATAATTATTTTCGGAAGAAATACAAGTTATTTAACACTGTCGAAACATGAAAATAATCGTAAAAATAATATTATCTAAGTATATACAAATTTACCGTTATGTTTATTTATACATTTTGAAAGTTTTTGTCTATTTAATTAGATTGTATGTAGATACATAACCATGTAGATATGCTAGATGATATTTTATAATGAAAAATGTTATATGTATAATGAATTTGTACAACAAATTTATTTATAAAGAAGAAAAAATATATAGAACAAAATATGAAAAATCATACACTATGATGGAAAAATAATAGAAATAAAAGTATTATTGTTTATATTATATACATCTATTTATAATAATCATTTTTTCTTGCGATCGTCCTATCATCCCAACCTAATACATATTAATACAACTTTTTTTAATCTTCCAATTAATTAGAACTTTTCCTTCTACCTCAAATTATCCGTACTTCAAAATCACCAAAATCAAAATCTAGTTCTTAAATCCTAAATTCTAAACCCTAAAGTAAAAAAAAATAACAAACATAACAGAAAACACCACCACTGCCTAAATTTCAATCTTTGCATTTAAAAGGAGAGAAAAAAAATAACTATTTATTCGAATTCAATCGCTCCTCTTCTATAAATCTCTACCATTGATATTCTTGTTCTTCTTCCTCTTCAAGAATACAGCCCTTAAAACAAAACAAAAACTAAATCCAGTGATGATTATTGCATCCAACAGTATCTCTTGGATATAATCGACATAAACAAACAGAGGTTAAACGTTTAAAAATTTATTGAAAAGTATAAATTTCCATTTTTTTTCTAAATACGTAACTGTAAGCATCTGATGCGATGGTTAGAAAAATGGTTCCATCAATGATAGGTAGTGTGTCAAATGGTCCTTAGTACGGAAAAATTGTCACTCTCAATCATAAAAGGAAAGATTGAATTGAATGAGTGTTTTTTTTAAAAAAAATATTTATCAGCAATTAATCATAGTTATTAAAATTCATTAACAGCTCATCTTATATACTCTTCAAAGGCAAAATGCTCATTTTTAAATTTTAAATGAAAATATTACAACCAAATTATTTATTTTTCTACCATATAGAAGTTCTTCTCTTTAAGTAAAAAAAAGTTTAAATAAAGTCTATGTATAATAACTACAAAGTTTGAAATATAGATATATTGGATGTTAGTTAGTCTAATTATATATCATTATCATAAATTAGGTAAGTGTAGGTATATAAACACATATATTCACTTTTAGTTCTTCACGAATGTTGTATATAATAAATTCATCTTTAAAATTTTACTATTAGTCTTATGTAATTTCGACCTATAAATAAAAATATGCTTAAAAAATATCACATATACTTCAAGTTCTATTACGCAAGCAAATTAATTAACTAATAAAATAAAAAGTATATTTTTCTTTAATAAAATTAAGTTAAGTTACATAAGAATGGAAGTGATTTAAATAAGGTCAAGTCTAAAATTTTATTAATAAGTTAAAAAATTATAAATAAAAAAATTATTAGTGAGTTAACACTACAAGACATGAAATAGAAACTAATTTTTAGATATAAAATAATTAATTGCAATAATAACTAAATTAGAGATATTTTAAAAACTATATTTTTTTTAAAATTAATTTCTATTATTATTAAATAGTTTTTAAATTAGTATCTAATTAATAACCAATGTTTTAACTACCAATTATTTAGTTTTTAAATTTGGTAGAAAAACTTTAATTTATCGTATTGAGATCTAAGTTTTAAATTTGAATTTTTTAAAAAATAAGATGATTTTTTATTGACCAACCACGTTTAATAATAATTTTGTCCAAACGAAACATATCTCCCTTAAGCGAAATTAACACAGTAAGTTAATTTGTTTTTAATCTAGTTTTCGCTCAAACAAGTAATTCGTTTTTAAACTAAAATTAAACAGTGCTTTTCAAAATGCTTTTGATATAATATTTGTTCAAATAAAAATTGTGTCACTAAAACGAAATCCATTTTTATTCAAGTTAAAAACAAAACTGAGTTAAAAATTTAAATGTTGAAGATCCCACATCGACTAGAGATTAGAGTCTTTCATAGTATATAAGTGGGTGCAGACCTCAACCTCATGAACCGGTTTTATGGAATTGAGTTAGGCTTAAAGTCCAGTTTGTAACATTAAATTAGTGTTTCTTTATTTAAAGATATTTGTTTGTTTTTATAAATTTAAATAGAAAATAGTGAGTTAAATATTTGAAATGATTTGTTGGAGTGTGTTGGTTTTATTAAGACCTTAATTATGAACGCCACGTGTTCACCAATTATGAGTATGGAGTTGGGAATTTATAGATATATTATCGATGGCCTAAATTGGAACTAAACGTATTCATTAATGAATTACTTAATGGTTAGCTTGTCAAATGTGATGGGTAACCATTTCTTATTTATAAATTAATTTGTAAAACATGACTTTATTAATTTTCTATATTTTATTTTCTTTTTTATAAATTAATTATAAGTTACAATTTTTGTATTATATTTATGAAAAAAGGTTAATAACTAATATGCAAAATATTTCATTGGATAGATCTTTCCCATAAATTTGATTTGTCCAGACGTATAGATACCTATACCCATGACAAGACCTTTCAATCTATTTTGAGGCCATTAACTATCATTTTCGAAGTTATATATATATGTCCAAGATGTAAAAAAAAAGGGTTTCAAAAGCCTTTACTACCGCAATTAATAACAATATTTTTCTTTTTTATATAGAGATATAAATAATATGGTTGATATTTTTTTAGAAATTATTAATATTTTTTATATAATAAAATAATTGTACGGGACAGAATCACATGATATATAGTACTATACAATAAATAAATCAATTAAAAAATATTTTTATTTTTATATAACGAAATAATAATATGTGGTTGATATTTCTTTAAAAATTATTACTAGTTTATATAATAAAAATAATTGTACGGAACATAATCACATGATATTTTATATAACACTATACAATTCATTGAATAAGATTTTTCTATTGTTTCTTTTATAGGTGGCTTTGTTTGGTTTTGCATAGGTGTTCTACCTAATGCTTTGTTTGTTTTTAGTGATTACTATTCATTCATAGATTTGTTAGAATTGTTCCTGTTTGCATTTAATAATTTGTGAAGAAAAAAAGTGTGGAAAGGTAAAGAAATTGAAAAAACTTTCTTCACTCTTTAGCTAAAAATTACGTGAAACTAGCAGGAATCCAACTTTATATAAACAAATTATGCAATTATTCTTTACGCAATTACCCTTTATCCTGTCAAAATAATTAAATAATTTTATTTGAATCAGACATTTAATAGTATCATTAATAAAAATAATTAATAATAATAAAAAAAAATATTTGTACAAAATAAATAAATTTATATAATAATAATATTAATTACAAAAAATAGAAATAAATAAATTAATTTTGTTTTATTATTATTATTATTCAAATATTTTTAAAGATAGGATAAATTTGTAAATTTATATTTTATACCTTTTAATTTTTTTTTTCACAACTATCACATCATTTACAAATTTCAATAAACTTCTCTCGTAAATTCATTATAATATACTCAAATCCAAACAACCTCACTTTCTTCACACTTTGTTCTCAAATCACTTTAAATTCACTTTCTCAAATCCTCTCCTCAATTCAAACACACCATAAGTCTTTTCGTCTATTTTTTTACAAGAGTGGCTTTGGTGTGAACATGATCTTGTCTCTTTTTCTTTTCTTACTTGTTCTTTCTTTTTTTTTTTTTCTTTCAATACGGTAGAAGAATAAATGGCACAAAGTGTTCTTTATTCTCATTATGTGGAAATTTTGCTACATCCCTCGTATTGTCATTCCTTGATTCTATAAACTATCCATAAACTATCACTCGTGGAGTAGACCGATGGTCATGACTTTAAGTGTTAAGAGTAAGGTTGAGGTTAGTCATCTTTTCTCTGTCTCGTCCTAACTCTTCTGCTTTGACTCCCCCTTCTCCTCGTCTTTGCGTCCTCCGTCTTCGTCCTCGTATGTGCGTCCTTCGTCTTCGTCCTCGTCCTCGTCTCCGTCTCTTTCATCTTCTCCGTCCAACTTCTCCATGACCAATCCTTTGTCGGTCGGTGCAATCCAAGTGTTGCATCCTATGGAGGGTATGGCCAGGAGGGACGACCTGGGAGGTGCTACTGACCGGTCGGGTTTCCCTGAGCTGTCATCTCCCTTTCTAGGGTTTGACTGGATGGATCCTAAGGTGACTAGGATCACCTATGCCTTTACGACCGGGACCTCTGTTTATGCTTTTTGGATAAGGTCCCGATTTTAAAGGCAGATGCTTGTCTCAACTTTCTGATCGCTGAGCCCTGTTTGTCGGCCGACACCATATGCCTGGGTTGGTCTCTTGCTGAGTGTCCTTTTTTCTATATGTATTCTTGTTTATTCTCAAACTTACATTTCTCCCTTCCTTTTGACAACTTCACGATGGGCGTCTTTTAAGCGCTCAACGTGACTCCTTCTCAGCTTCATCCAAACACTTGGGCGTTCCTTTAGGCCTTTTGCCTGATATGCGACATTTTTCATTTGTACCCCACTCCTTCATCTTTTCTAAGTTATTATACTTGCCACCCGTCCGAGCCTGTTGTATGGCATTCACTCATCAGTCGGGTGGGTAACGTTTTGTTTAGTTCATACACCACATCTTACAAAAACTTCAAAGAGAAATTTTTTAAATTTTTCATCCGGTCTGAGGGCATGCAATACTTTTTGATGAAGTCAGTCGGTCGAGGTTTCCTATATTTTGGACTAGGAATCCCTTAAAGTTCAAGTAGTAGCCTCGTCCGATCCCGAGTGTCGAGAAGCGAGATATTTTCTCTCTTTTTGATAAGCTTCCAAGAAAACTCCCTGCACGGAGCCTGTTGACCGTGTATGCGTCATCTTACCGTTGGATGACCTTCGAGAATATGTTATTTTTCTTTAGCTTCGGTCAAATATTTACTCTTCAACTAATGCTTTCCTTCTGGTTGATGCAAAAATCATGAGCAAGGAAGTTTCTCAGGTTAATAATTTGATCAAAACCTTCAAAGAAGAGGGTCGCGCAACGGAAAGGTTGTTCGAGCCTGGAGACCTTGGTTGCTAGCAGGCAGTCAGCCGCTCGTGCCGGTCCCTTTGATAAGAGTAAGAAAAGGCTTAGGGAGGGGGATAACATAGCAACGACTACTCGCTCCCCGGGCACAATGCCGTCACCCCCTCTTTCGCGCTACTCCCCTATTAAAATTGACTCCCTGTCAACCAATGTTTTAAACCAACCATTCCCCATGCTGTCATTGAGCCTACGCCCAAGGCCTTGAGGTTACCCCTATCGATGCCTGGGGGTGACTTACAATTTTGTAGGGGTGTGAAGATCGTCTAACTCGTTCCACACAAGAGCTAATCCAGCTCGTCCCCAAAGATGACTTGCTTCAAGGCAGCATCGAGATGATCTGCCAAGGGCTTGTCCTGGCCCGCCTGGGTGCTGAAGTTCGGGGCCACCGAGTCAAGAATATTTCTCAGCTCGAGCATGAGTTGGCCGAGGCTTCAGATAACTTGAAGTAGTCTCTCGAGGCGAATTCTGCCTATGAAGAGAGGCTCGCTCAGGAGGTGGCCGAGCGGGAGATCGCTGAGGCTCAAGCGACTAAGCTCGAGTGGAGGGAGAAGGCGGCTGAGAATGCCCAACTGAAGAAAGCCTTGGAGGAGGTTGGCCAAAGGATCTTGCAGTTGGAGAATGAGAGGTCTGATCTGCAAGCCGAGAAGGAGGCAATCGAGGCTGACTTGGACAAGAACATTGATGACACTTTGCCTATGCGCAACCAAAGTTTCTTCCAGGCATCCGCCAGGTCGTCCGCCAGGTCGTCCGCCAGGCCCACGTCCTCTACAACGGTCCACCCCCATCAGGTAACTTCGACCCTAACATGGATGTGTTCGAGGGTCTGATTTTGCCGAGCCATGAGGTACAAGCCTTGCAGAGTGCGACTCAACTGCCCCGACCGAGGGTGTTGAAGATGAAGACTAGTTAGTCTTAGGTTTTTAGTTTTTTTTATTCCTTCAACCGAGGATGCTTGTTTTAATGAATCAACCGTTCCTTCATATGTGCTATATTAATTGAACAAGTTAAGTAATCGGTCGGAGTAACTTAATTGAACAAATAAATTGAACAAGTAAGCGGTCGGAGTAACTTAATTGAACAAACTAAGTCATTGATCCGACTGTGTTTGTTTGTGAATGTTTTTGGGTTTCAGCAGGGTATGCCGGTTAGGACTACATCTTTGGCCGAACCGAGGCTACAAGGTGTTGGTAGGGTATGCCGGTTAAGGCTGCGTCTTTGACCGCACTGAGTCTTTGTGGTATCGGCAGGGTATGCCGGTTAGGGCTACATCCTTGACCGAACCGGGTCTTTGAGGTATCAACAGGGTATGCCGATTAGGGCTACATCCTTGATCGAATCGAGTCTTCTAGGTGTCAGTAGGGTATGTCGGTTAGGGCTACATCCTTGCCTGCGCCAAGTCTTCTAGGTATCGGTAGGGTATTACCGGTTAGGGATATATCCTTGATTGAACCAAACCTTTTATGTATCGGTAGGGTATGTCGGTTATGGCTACATCCTTGACCGAACCAGGCCTTCTAGGTATCAATAGGGTATGATGATTAGGGCTACATCCTTGACTGAACCAAGCCTTCTATGTATCAGTAGGGTATGTCGGTTAAGGCTACATCCTTGATCGAGCCGAGCATTGAGAGATGCATGAATTTGACTTAAAGTTGCAAAGCATTGAAAGAAACGCCTTGTTAAAACCTGTCTGACCGAAAATTCTCCATAGGGAAAAAACGGCGGGGTGAGGAAAAAGTGCGTAAGTTTTTTTGCTTGTTTAACTGTAATAGAACTTGAGGTGCGTGACATTCCACGTCCTTGGTACAATTTTTCCTGATAGCCACTTTAGGTGGTACGCCCCCCCAGTTGTAACCTCTCAGACCTGGAAAAGGGCATTCCTAATTGGATGAGAACTTGCCGTCATTCTTCCTTGCTTCGCTTCTCATTCTCCATACAAGATTTTCTTTCTGAAAGCTCCTCGATCGGACCTTTATGCTGTATCACCTTGCCATCCAAAGCTTGCATGTGGCCTCACAAATTTTGCTCTTTTCGCGGAGCTCGTTTAGTAGATATATGCCAACCGAGAGACTTTCTTGATTCAGAGTCAGGTCAAACAATTGCCTTCGGATGGTAGGCTCACCTACCTCGACCGGGATCATAGCTTCAGTTTCGTATGTTAGGCTATAGAGTTTTTCTTGTGTAGATGTTTGGGAGTGCAGCGATATGCCCACAGGACTTCTAGTAGCTCCTCGGTCCATCGACCCTTCGCTTTGCGAAGTCGCTTCTTCAATTCGTTCAGGATTACATTGTTTACAACTTCAACCTTCCCGTCGGTTTGGGGATACTCGACCAAGATGGTTATTGACTTGATACCGAGGTCCTCGTAGAAAGACTGGAGTCCTTAATCGATGAACTGTCGACCATTATTAGTTATTATAGTGCGACACTTCAAATCGACACAAATACTTTGCCATAAAAAGTTTTGCACGTTCTTGGTCGAGATGGATGCGAGTGGTTCGACCTCGATCCATTTGGTGAAGTAGTCCACTCTGACTAGGAGGAATTTTGCCTGTCCCTTTCCCAAGGTGGAGGGACCAATGATGTCCATTCCTCAGATGACGAACGACCATGGGGATGTCATGTTATGCAGTACTTCTGGCTTGAGGTGGTGTAGGGGACCAAATTCCTGGCACTTGATGCATTTTTTCACAAATTCTGCGCAGTCACCCTAGACGACTGACCAATAGTAACCGACCTTGAGGACTTTGGTAGGCATCGTTTGTGTTCCCGAATGGTTACTGCAGACTCCTTCGTGGATCTCCTTGAGGACGTACTTTGCCTGTTTTTCAGTGATGCACTTTAATAATGACCTTGAGTAGCCTCTACGGTAGAGATCCTGGTTGATCATAGTGTACCTTGAACATTGCTGCTTCATCGCCTTTTCTTCCTCTAGCTTGCATGTGTCGTGCTCAAGGTACCGGACGATCGGGGTCATCCAGGTCTCGATCTCGGTAATAGCTAGACACTCGACCTCTGCCACACTAGGTTGTCTTAGCCAAACTTGAATGACAAACATGTGGTGGCCTTTCTTCTTGGTCGTCGTTAGCTGAGATAGCGCATCGACCTTCTTGTTTTTCTGCCGACGGATGTGTTCCACCGCCACTTTGTGAAACCTAGTTATGATGTTGTTGACCGTATGATAATATCTCTGGAGTAGGGGTTCCTTTACTTCAAACTCTCCTTTGATTTGGCCGACCATTACCTGGGAGTCACTTTTGCAAGTTACCTCGCGAGGTCCCATGTCGTATGCTAGATTTAGCCCAACAAGGATAGCCTCATACTCGGCTTGGTTATTGGTGGCCTTAAACCCAAACTGGAGGGCTTACTCCAAGAGGAGATCATCAGGTCCTTCGATGACGACTCCTGCTCCACAAACAGTCTTGTTTGAGAAGCCGTCAACATATATCATCCCAGAATGGAGAAAAGTGTCGAAAAAGCCAATTTTGCAACAGAAGATTCTCGCTCAAGCGAGAATGCGGTAGATAGATTGAGCTTTTTTTTATGTTTTATCACTTAGCTCATTACCCCTAGAAAATTAGGTTAAATAGGGGGCTAGAGGCTCAACCCTAGGGTGTCAGATTGAGAGGAAAACACCATAGAGTGAATTGAAACCCAATTGGGAGAATGGAAGGTGCTAGAAGTATGCATGACTAATTCTACCCTTTGGGATTGGGAGTAATCTGCTCAAACTCTTATGTATTGAGGTGATATCTTATATATTAATATTCAGTTCTTGATTAATTATTGGTATTGTTGTTTTACTTTTAACTTTCCGTGACAAATTGAGAATCTTAAATCTGTTCGGGAGGTATTTTTAGGGTTCAGACCTAAACAACAATACTTAACATATTTGAGTGTTATGGATAGACTTGAAATGTTAATTTGTGATTCTAAGTTGTTTTTATAAATATGCGAGAGATTGATATTTAGGAAACATTCTTAAGGATTTTATATGCGAGGGATCAATATAAGTGAATTTTCTACGACCATCAATTTCAATAAAAAAACTTAATATTAACATGTTAATCAAAATACATGAGAGTAAAACAGATGAAACCTAATCCCCATTTTTCCAATTGTCGCAATTACTCTTTGATTTGTTTTTTTTTGTTAATTATTGCCATTATAACAATTTCCAAACAACTTTTTATTGTTCTGTTTTATATTTAGCGAATATTGTACTCGATGATTCACTGTTCTTTGTGGGATCGATATTCGTCCTTAAAGACAATTATTACTTTTAACAAACGAGGTGCAGTTATCGTAGAAAGTCATCAACATTTCAATAAAAAACATTTGTCTCTTTGATGTGATATATGTTCCTATTTTTCTTTCAATCTTACCTTTGTATCCAAGCTCACATCTTTTCTTCATTGTGAACTAATATTTTTTTCAACCGAGTGTTATAGGACATAAAAACCAAAAATAAGATTGGTTTAATTGATTTGATTGTTGGTGTATATATTTTTAACACTTTTGCTGCTCAACAATTGATAACTAGAAGGCAACTTTTGAGTGTTATATGTTATATAGGATCTTACGTGGTATGATTATCATGTTCTAAGTGAGAAATATGATTCAATGTTATTATATATATTCTCATGCATTGATGAGTTCTCTCTTGTGCTTTGTGGTAGCTTGAGTTTATTTTGAGTTTCAAAAAATGAGTTATCTCGTAACCCAATGAATAAATATCATCAAAACAAAAAAGGATGCATACTTGTCGATCGTTTCAACATTATTGTAGAATTTCCATGCGAGCCATGCCAATGCACTATTCAACTCTTTCCTCACATCCATCAAGCGGACAACTACCATGATTGTTGCACATGCCCAACGTCGTGTCAATATCAACTTCAGTAATGATACGAATAAATGTTCTTAAAATCATATGTTCATGTTTTAGGATTAATTATTTATGTTTACAATGAATTAATATTATTTTTAGTTTGTATTAAATTTTCAACACACTTCTCAAATCAAAACTTTCAACTTAATATTAAAATTATTTAAAGAAATTATTTGAAAAAGTTAAGAATGAAATGAAAAAATACAAAAATAATAATTGAATAATGAAAAAATATTATTTAACTTTTACAAATGTTATATAAAATATAAAATATTATAGATATAAATTTGATATGAATTATTTAATGTAAAATTTAATAGATATATTTCAAAATAAAGAAACAATTATAGTGATAAAATTTGAAAGTAAACTTTAGAAAAAAAAAGTCAGGGAAAAACTTTGTTTTGGTAACTTTAAGAAAATATGAATCTCATAATATGTGTAATATATAAAAGATTAGTTTATTTTGAACTCGAGATTTGCCTTTGATGTCCACTGTGGTTGAAAAGATGTGACTTTTGAGAAATGAAGCACAGACTCATTTTAAAAATTTATCCACAAAGTATATAATAAAAACTTTAAGAGTGAGTTTGAGTGAGTAATTTATTCTTAGTTGTTAGATTACTACAATACCGAAAGTTAACAAAATTCACCACATGTTCTATACATGCAACTGAATATCTAGCACAATTATTCTTTAATTGTTGGACCTCTTTTTCATTCTCTTATGCAGGAACATGTGACTAATCCAGGATACCAGGATGTTTTACAAGCAACCACGTAGGACATAACATGCCATAATTGAAAATTTTAATATAAATATAGTAATAGTAATAAAAAAATTAACAAAAAGAAAACATGAATTTTTACATTCACTGAATCTGACCTCCATGTGACGTCCTCCAAATGAATCACATAATAATGTAGTAAGCTTTGAGTCACGAAATAGCACATGACATTATTCCATGTAAGTGTGTTAATACACTTCCCCAATGCACTTAAGGACATATTCATAGATTTAGCTTCTTTTAATGGATGTCCTTGACCTTCTATTAAGTCAACAAAAAATGAAACGGTCTCATTAAGAACCATAAATTGTGTTCCACGTAAAACAATCTTGATTGCATGAATAATAGGTGTTTGACATCTAGTGATTTTACGATGCTTAGTTCTTAAATATGCGATTATTTTATTTGGACTACTTGGAATACTTTTTCTCCAAAATTCAAAAAGAAATAAAATTGCATATGTTTTCATCTTGGGTAATCAATATTTACCTTTAGTGTGAACTACATCAATCAGCACTTAGAAGCGATTTCATATTTTTTCAAAGCATTTGTATATCACACTCTGAAGCGATTTCATATTTTTTCAAAGCATTTGTATATCACACTCTGAAGCAAAGTGTCTTTTCGAATAAGAATAAATGAAAAAGAATCAACTTGTCTTTCCAATAAGAATAAATCTAACATTGAATGTCTTTCCAATAAGAATAAATCTAACATTGAATCTCTCTCCAATCCAATATTTAGCTTCTTCTTTTTTCATTGAATAAATGAAATTATTTTGCTTAAAACTTATATTTAAGTTTATCAAGATTTAAATAAATGTTCAAAATATTATGAAAATATTGAATTAAATATCCTTTAAATTTGGTTGATTTATTTAATTTGAAAGAATTTATAAAAATATTAATTTAATGTAGTAAAAATATTAAAGTATAATTTATTATACTTATTAATATTATGTAGTAAAATATTTATTAATTACATTTATAACGAAATTTTAGGTTAAGAATTAAATAAAATTATAGATATGCGTCGACCTAGCCGATGCTAAAGGAATTGTTGTTTTTGTGTCGGTCAGGCCAACACAAAGTGTGCCTCAATTATTGTGTCGGTTGAGACCGACACAAAGTGTGTTAGCGAGTCATTTTTGTGTCAGTCACAGTCGATGCGAAGTGTGTCCGTGTGTCGTTTTGCATTGGTCTCAGCCAACACAAAGTCTTTTTTCGTGGTTGCGTCCTTTGTTCGTCGGTCTGAGTTGACGCAAAGTGTTTAATAAATAACAATTTTGTTTCTCTGCCTTTAATTTCTCCATGTTTCTAAATCTCCAATAAATAGCAATTTCGAAGGTGCAAGTCCAGCTCTCTCTTTATTTTAAATTGTTGAAAGGTAAATTTTTTTAATTGAAAAACTTCAGTTTGAGCTAGTGGTTTTAGCTATCAAGAAACAAGTGGTTTTAGCTATCAAGTATCAAGAAATAATTATGATGGTTGGGTATTGTTGTTTATGATTGTTTCTATTTATGAATGTTTCTGTGTATGATTGTTTCTATGATTTGGTTTCGTTTAGGAAATTTTGTTGTTTATGATTGTTTTAGTTTATTGTTTGGTTTGGTTTGGAATTTTTTATGGAAAATTTTGTAGGGATTTTTGTGAGTTATGTGAGAGTGAATCTTGTAGGCTTTTATTCATAATTAGATTTTGAATAAAAATTTGTAGTGTATCTAGTTTTTTTTATTTTTATTTTAACAAAATATTTTGTTTAAAATATTTATTATATAAATATTTTTTAAAAGATATTAAAAGCTGGTGGATATATAAAATAAACAGGGGTCGCAGATAGTAAAAGAGATGGGTCAGTTGAATGAGCCCAGGTTTTAAAACTGAGTGCATGTATAATAAGGGTAGTCCAGATAGGAAAAATTATGGGCAAGTTTAATGGGCCCAAGCTTGACAAAACACGATGCAGATATATGAAGTATGCGGTACAAATAGTAAAGTGCTGGGAATGGGAATATCAAAGAGAGGGGGTATACTATTTACTAATAATTTAATATTTTTCAAAATAATTAAGCATTCTCATTAAAAATTTAGTACTAGATATATTGTTTTTACAAATTATTTTGTAAAAGAAAATAAACAGGGTTGCAGATAGCAAAACTCTTGAACAGCATAATGGGCCCAGTCTTTTCAAAACATGGTGCAAATAGTGAAGTGCTGGGAATGGGAATATCAAAGAGAAAGGCTCTTAAAAGTTAAAGTACAAATTAGTAATAATTTCAGAATTTTCAAAATAATTAAGCATTTTCAAAACATTATTTAGTACTGATTTTTTAAAAACATTATTTTGTTTAAAATATTTATTTTATATATATGTGTGAGTATATATATATATATATATATATATATATATATATATATATATATACATTTTTTAAAAAAAGAAATTAAAAGCTAGTGGTTGTAAAAATAAACAGGTGTGGCAGAGAGTAAAACATATGGGCAGCAGAATGGGCTTAGGCTTTTCAAAACATGTTGCAAATAGTGAAGTGCTAGGAGTGGGAATATCAAAGAGAGGGGTCTGAAAAGTAAAGTACTAATTAGTAATAATTTTACATTTCTAAAATAATTAAATTCTTATTAAAAATTTATTATTGGATATTTTTTTTAACAATTTATTTTCAATTTTTTTATTTAATACATGTATATATTTATATTTTAATCATTTTTATTAGGTAAAATTTGTGCATTTTAATAAAGTAAAAATACAACTTTGTAGGCTGTATAAAAAAGAGAATGGAACTAATTTTGAAGTTTCAACTAACTAAAATATATTAAAAATGATGATAGATAAAAATTAAATTAAGAAAGAAAGTAAATTTTATTAATTTTTATATTTTATATTTAATTATATTTTTTGTTTTATCAAATAATTAAATTAAATTAAATTTTATTTTATTTGTGATTATTTTGATTTCAAATTTTATTGAAATCCACTTTAACTTTCTCTTTTCACAGTGACTTTTAACCACTGGTTTGGAAAACCTTTTGTCAAATTATATATGCTAATAATTACTTTTTAAATATACATACTATATATATTTAATTTAAAAAATGTTGATCCACTTTTTTATATTTATATTAGTGTTTTGTGTCAATGCTAACTGAATAATACATGTAATTCTTAAAGATGAGGATACTTATTTATTTTATAAACTAATAAAGCCACATAAATGAAGGTAAGATATTTTAAAATAGAAAAAACATATATTTTATTTGATATTGTTATATAAAAATTAAAATAATATAAAATAAAACACTTTTATATTTGTATATTAGTTTATACAATGTATATTAAAATAATATGGCGAATGAATCACATACACGTTAAATAAAATTATGATGTTTATACGTACACGTTAAATGAAATTAAGATGTATAAATTATATACACGTTAAATAAAATTATAGAGGTGTTTATACACACACGTTAAATAAAATTACTTTGTATGAATGATGATGTATGAATTACAAAATTGGATTTAAACTACGCAAGATGTATTGAATTTGTATTATATTTAACTCGAAGTATAGGATTTACATGTACAAAATTCTTACACTAACCTAATAGTTAATTACATGAATTGTGTCTTAAATATTTACACTAAGTTTGAACAAAAAAAATTCTCATGTGACATAGTGCATTGGGCACTGATATCCACATGATTCGTGTATTAGGTCGTTTGTAGGGTATAAGTATACTATTGAGTGTTGATAATTTCATCATCAACATGAAGAACAATGGATCGAGATTGGATGTATGAAATGCTTGATTTTTGAAAAAGATTGAGGCAACCCTTCATAGATGATGTTCATGATTTTGTTTATAGGGCAATGGATCAAGTTTCATACATACCAAATGGAAGGATAAGGTGTTTATGTGTGAAATGTTGTTGTGAGAAAATTCCCAAACTTTCTCATGTCAGGAGTTATATGCTTCAACATGGTCTTCAACCCAACTAGAGGGTACAAGTTTATCACAGAGAGACAAAGACAAATGAGGTTAACTTAAACATTACATCCACCACCAGTTATGATAACATTAGGTGTGATGATGACTTTGGATCATTAGCCAAAATGGTGAACAAAGCATACATACACAAAAGTGATACAAGAAGTTGTTATGTCAATGTTATCAAAAGTTTTATTATATCTTAGCATTTGCTCATCAACCCATTTATGATGGAGCAACTGAGTCTAAATTGTCAATAGCCATAACGCTTTTGGGCACTCGAACCAATTGGCACACAACTGAGAAAAGTTTAGATTATTTCATTAAAATGTTACTTGATGTAGCTCCAACAGAGAATTGCATACTCAAGACTCTTTATGAAGCAAAAAAAGTTGTCTCTACTCTCGGCTTGAAGGTTGTCAAGATTGATTTATGTGAAGTTGGATGCATGTTGTATTACAAGGATGACATCGAATTAAATGAGTGCAAATTTTATGGTCATCCCAGTTACTTGCCTTCAAAGGTCAAAACAAAACATACAAAAGAGTGTAAATAAAAAGTATGTTTTATTTGCCTATCATACCACAATTACAAAGACTATATACCTCAATGGAGTTAGCAAGCCAAATACGATGACATTTTCAAAACGTAACTGATGATGGTGTATAGCAACATCCATCTGATGGGAAATCTTGGAAACATTTTGATAGTGTATATCCCAAATTTGCAGTTGAGCCTCGTAATATAAGATTGGGATTATGTTTTAATGGGTTCACCCCTTATATACAAGCTTCAACATCTCCATGTTCTTGTTGACCGGTATTTGTCACTCCTTATAACCTACCCTCTGAAATGTGTATGAAAAAGCCATATATGTTTCTAAGTTGTCTCATACCTGGTCCTACTAACCCAACAAAAAGAAATAGATGTATACTTGCACTTATTGATGACCTCCAACAACTTTGGAGTGAGGGTGTCTTCACTTATGACATATCAACAAAAGAGAACTTTGTCATGCGATCTTATTTGACGTGGATAATTAATAATTTTCTAGCATATGCGATGTTGTCTAGGTGGGGGACTAAAGGGAAATTAGTTTGTCCTCATTGTATGGAGGACATAAAATCATTTACACTAAAGCATGGGGTAAGAGTTGTTGGTTTGAATATCATCGACAATTTTTGCCAACCAATCATCATTCCAGGAGGAGCCAAAGGAAAATCCTTAAAAACAGACCTGAAATTGATGACCCATCTTATTTCTTAAACGGAAATCAATTATGGAATTTTCTTCGTAACTTCCCAAAAGTGACAGATGATCCATTTGAAACTTTGTCTAGATATGAACAATATCATAATTGGGACAAAAGGGAAATATTTTGAGATCTTCCATATTGGAAGGACAATTTGTTAAGGCACAACCTTGATGTTATGCACATAGAATTTTTTATTTTTTTGATAATGTCTTCAACACTATAATGGACATTAAGAACAAAAATAAATGACAATCAAAAGGCCATAATGAATGTTGTTGAATTGTATGTTCGTGGAGACTTGGAGTTGGTTTAATTACAAAATGGAAAGTTAGCAAACCCAAAGGCCAACTACACATTCTCAAAGAAAGATGCTAATTCAACTTATAAATGGACAAACAAGTTGAAAAATGTCAAATGGTTATGCCTCTAACATTGCAAGGTGTGCAAATCAAGACAACGGAAGTATGCATGGCATGAAAAGTCATATTTTCATGGAGTGTTTACTCCTAAAATGTTTTTGGTCATTGTGAGAATTTGTTTGGAGTGCCCTTGCTGACTTAAGTCAATTCCTTAAAGACTTATGTTCTAATACATTAAGGATGAATGATCTTGTCAGAATGGAAGAAAACATACCAATCATCCTTAGAAAGAATATTTCCACCAACTTTCTTTGATTCAATGGAGCACCTTAACAATTACTACTTTGCTCTAGGATGATGGGAGATGCAAAGAGATCGATTTGGAACGGGTAGAAGGATCAACATGTGCATTCTACCTACACTGAGAGATAACATATTTTTACTCATTATTTCAAATGTGTCAGCTTGTTTTCAAATACAAGTTTGGAAAATGATCCTCGAACAAATCCAAATGAGGAAGTCCAATACACATTGTCGATTTTGAATAAAGGTGGACGCCCAAGTGGTTCTAGCAAAGACTATTGGTTCAGTGATAAAGAAAATCGTTCATCCCATGTTCATGTCCTCATCAGTTGCGATAAGGTCAAACCATTCCTTGAGTAAGTTTAATTGTACATAATTTGAATTAAATTATTGTAGGTTGTGTAGTTCGCTAACTACTTTAATAATATTAGAAGATTATTCTTACAAGTTACTCAATCAATGACAAAGACACTTCAATAGTCATACATAACAATTTTCCTGAATGGTTTAAGAGCTACGTAAGTGTAACGTCAACCCATACGTGCTTCTTATTTAATTAGAATTTCATAAATAAATGTAATGTTCTCTTATCACTACAACACAAGTTTATGATGAAAGGAATGTAACATACTTGAAGGGACTTTCTTTGAGACCTAATTCAAAGACAACATTAGGGAAGATGTACTTCGTTAATGGAAATAAGTTTCATACAAAGACATGGGTCGATGGTAAGAAAACAACCAATATTGACTCGTATGTTAAAGGTGTCATTGACGTAGGAGAAGAAGACTTTTATGCTATAATTCATTATATATATGAATTGGAGTATGCTTCTAAATAAGAAGATCTCGCGATTCTACTATGAATGGTTTGATCCTACAATTAATGTTGGGACTAGGTTTCATTCATAGTATAATCTAGTTGAAATCAAGTTAAGGGGAAGATATGGATCCTATGATCCATTTATTCTTCTATAGAAGGTCATACAAGTTTATTATGTTAGTTACCCAAACATATGTAAAAATCTTTGTGGATGGTGCGTCCCAATCAAAACAAAACCCCGAGGACATGTGCAAGTTGACAACATCAACGATGAATTGGCAAATCAAGTTGATGAGACATCTAATGTCTTACCAATTACAAGAAGTGAACATTTAGAATGTTTAACTGACACATCTAATGTCGAAGTACTTGATGATGATGATATTGAACCACATAATCACGAAAATGGTAAAGATCTTAACCTCTTAAATGAAGATTACTCAGAAAATTACATAGGCAATGACGATTCAGAGTTTGATAACAATGACGACTAACATATGATACTTTCAAGAAACTATAAACAAACATATCATCATTAGATAATTACACTAATATTATCAACAAATGTTTTTTCAGGAAAAATGTTAGGACTAGAGGGAGGGATGGTTCCATTGTTAGGCGTGTCCAGCAAGGTGTGGAGTTCCCACATTGATGCATGGTCAACTAACTATAGACTTAGGAAGCATCCTTTATTCCGATCTGTTATCAGCGTGTGATGATGGGAGTCCATGTCTTTCATTTCATTCCTTGACACCGTCTTCTAGCCCATCTTCCTCCATTCCTTCTCCTCCATCCATCAGCATTTTTGGTATGCTTACCCCACTCCACTATATCACCTCATCACACACATATTTCACCATTTTCTCACCCCCTAGTATTCCACTACCACTAGGACCATCATTCTCTATTCTGACTTACCACCACAGTGTCCCTGCACCACTCCACCAGACTTGGAGTTCTCCACTCCAACCCACTCATGCTCCATTTGGCATCCCACATATGGTACCTTTGTCCAACCCACCCCTGGTACCTTTGTGCAACCCACTTCTTGTCCCATTATCCAAACCACATCTTCTCCCTCTGTCCAATGACTACTACTGCCTCAGTGCAAGGCCTTGCTAAATTTTCTTCATATTACAAATGTTTGTAATTTGATTTGTTTGTATTGTAGTTGAACGTCAAATCATTATGCTAATGAGGTCATTGAATGTTGCATTCGATCTCAATAAAAATTAAAATATATAGTGTTTATCAATTAAAATATGTATCTTTATTAAAATACATAAAAATAAAAATTAATAATTTTTTTAAATTTGTTTTACAGATTCTCTATGTACTAAGTAATTTAAGTCTATGACCTTAATAATAGTTATTTAAATATAGTATTTAGAAATTATTTAAATTTGATAAATTTAAAAGATGAATTATTTAAAATGTATGTATGACCTTTTTATATATTATATATATGTGTGACATCATGTGTATCGTCTTATTCACTATATTTAATTATTTAGAAAAAATATACTTTAGACACTATAAGTCTAATATAAATAATTTTTTTCTAAATAAAACTAACACAACAATATATAATACTAAATATAATTTACAGTATCTTCACACTAAGGATATAAAATATAGTCATTTAAAGTATCTTATATTCCAAATGACATTGATTAAAGACATAAAATCTAATTAAGCTACTTAAAAATGTTAAAACTAAAGATACCAATTCGTATATGAATGAAAATACACAATATCAACAATACTTTCATAAATACTTTAATGGTTTTAAAAAATAAGTAATATTAAATAGTTTTTACACATATTTTTCTTTAATTTTTGAGAAAAAATAAATATTTTATAAAATACATTTATTTTATACATTTAATTAAAAATAACTGTCTTAAGACAAGGTTGTAGATTGTGAAATTTTTTTTCAAATGTAATCGACTAACTTAAATTCAAATTTCAAAGATTGTTTTTTTAAAGATTTTCTTTAAAAAACTATAGCGACGATTCCTCTAATTTTCTAAAATAATTCTGCATCACGGGCATGCTATAATGTAAATTTTGGTTTTAAATTGAGTGTGATCACTCTTTAGTATTTTGCGTCATATTTTCTTAATGAGTATTTATGATAATCTTTTTGAAGTGGACATATAAGTTATAAGCTAATCCATTTTTGTACTTATTTTCAGCATACAATATATTAATTACAAGTGTAATACTCGTCAATATATAATATTTTCAAATATAGTAATAGTACGTTAAATGTTCCCATCGTCTAATACATGTTTATACAATTGTCAAAACAAAAAATTATTTAATGAGTCTTAATTATAAAATAAATTAATAAAGATCAATCTTTGAAATTGATTAAATAGGTTAAATCTTGACAAAACTGTTAAATATTGACTACATAATCAAAATTTGACTACATAGTTATAAACACGGAGTATTTAAAATTTGGTTGTTAAGAAAAAAATGATAAATGGAAAAATAAAAAGTATACCTTCAAATTTGTTTTTTTAAAAACAATCATCAAAAACTCAAAAAGATTGTTTAGTGTAAAAAAACAAAAAAAACAAAAAAAATTCCCGACATCCCTTTTCTCACATCCTTTTTTCTCAGGCTTCTTCTTCCTTCATTCTCACGTTTTTCTTCTTGCACCTCCACAATTTTAAATATCCCAACATTAACCTTGACCTATAATTTCAAAAGGGGCTACTGGATATCGGGATCCGGTAATATATTCCGGATTCATGAATTCGGAATTGATTAAATTGTGTTTTCTGGATGAAGGGATATTCTGGAAGGTAAAAAGTCATAAATTGTTGTTTTCCGGAGTGCTGAATTCGGAAGCCTAAATTGCATTATGGATTGGTGGATCTGGAATTGTTTTTTTTGTGTTATGGATTCCTGAATCCGGAATGCATAACTTGCATTATGGATTTATGAATCTGGAATTGTTTTTTTGTGTTATGGATTCCTGAATCCGAAATGATCTTTTTGAATTATGGATTGTTGGATTCAGAATAATGTTTTTGACTTATGGATTCATGGATCCGTAATGCAATGATTTTGTTTCATTTTTTATTTATTTGTAGAAGCATGGACAATATTGATGAATTTGAACAAGAATTATATGATGGGGTTGATATGTGGGATGATGAAGATATTGAGAAGTCATTATCCATGTTCTTCATGTTTTTCATCTTCATTAACATGTCTTCTTTTAATAGAGGTTGTGAGACGTAAACGATCACCTTGTGAACCTCCTCCCCTAGTCTTCACCATTACTGTTCAATTACACCATTCAAGTTAAACCAAATTACAAACTAATGAATAAGATGTTGAACCAATACAAACAACAAATATAAAATTCTATTGAAACCAAAAGAGAGAAAAAAAAAAGCATTGTATCATTTCTACTAAACAAATATAAATAAACTATAGACCAAAAAAAAATATTAAAAGAAGAAAAAAAGAAGCTCATTGCAAATCATATTTGAAGATAGAAAAAAATCTTTTGATGAAGTTTTATATGTTGAAGAAAGGATGACCATAAAAACACAAATCCGGA
>Ga0123342_1004371_pt1 | contig 21607 bp, 5 predicted proteins | sample Turbeawhitnodule_FD_89960 | JGI IMG/M metagenome (GOLD analysis project Ga0123342, IMG submission 89960) | Root nodule microbial communities of legume samples collected from Mexico - Turtle bean Mexico white nodule | ecosystem: Host-associated > Plants > Roots > Nodule | place: Mexico: Nepantla...
CTATATGAATGATGAAATTGGTATTGAAATTTTACATGAAATCATTTAAAGAAATGTTTATAAATTATTAGTCTAAATTGGTTATATTTCCATGAATTATGTTATGGATTTTCTTTGCACTAGCTTACCCTTACTTTTCGTATTGTGTTTGAACTGCGATGACTGTACTATGTACACGAGCAGATGAACATACAGGTGCATGAGAGCCTTAAAGGTTTCAGAGTTTTATTTTGAGATATGGATATGTAAATATTTGTATTTCTATAAATCCTAATCAGGTATTAGGAATGTTTTGAAAAACTCCAAATTTATATAAAAACTGATAGAACTTTTATTGTAATAGTTATATGTAAATTACGGGATGTTACACTTACATTCCTAACAACACAACAGAAAATAGACCAACCAAGCCCAACACTAGGTATACACAGTTATTATAACGTTAGTTTCTAGCTTTTATTTTTAATATTTATTTTCCTTTTCCCTAATAATATTTATTAAAGTTTTTTATCTTTTGAAAAAAAGTACTTTTGATTATATTTTAAGATGTTTTAATATTGAAAATATGATATTTATTTAAGTGAGTTACTTTTATTTTAAATTTGATTGAAAGTGTTTAAAGATATTGCGTAAAATCAATAATAGAATATACAATATAAAAATATGTTTTTTTGAAACTAAAAAAATTAGAACATTTTAAATTAATTAAAATGAATAAGTTTAAATATTTCAAAATATATTTCATTAATTAATTTAAATAATTAAATTAAATTACAAATAAAGAGAAATGAATCTAAATTTAATATAAAAATACTATTTAAACGTAGCCATTTATATTTTATTTCACATTTATCAGAAACATTTATTAAATACGTATAACTTTATAAACGAGTTTAAAAATTTTCATGCTATCAATTTATAATTCAATAAATTAGTTAAAAAAATTCAAGTTATCAATTTCCAACTTTTAGTAATCTTTGGAGCTACCATATAAATTTTAAGCTATTTTTTGTCAAACATAAAATGCAGTATAAAATATCATAATTTACACGAGTAATTAATATTTTGTTACATACATTTATAGCCAAATATAATATTTTCCGATAAATTATAAAATTTCAAATTATTGTTGGTTTTATTTGATAAACTTTATATATTTTTTTATGATTCAAGATTATGGATTAAGTTGTTTTAAACGGGATAGTTAATTATTTATATCGAAATTCTCTATCAATAGGAATCTAGTGGGTTTAAAGAATATAGAAATTCTAATAAATTAATATACGAGAAGCAAAGTGGTTTTGGATTCTTAATATATAACATAATAATACCCATGAAGAATTTTGGTTGAGAAAAACCTAAATCCTAAAGTATATCACTAGTAAGTACTTTTTTGCAAATTTTGTTTTAATCATATTTTTGAATACTTAGAATGATAATCCAAACATAGTTAGCAGCTGAAGGTGTCTTATGCACTTAATTTATCATAATAAGTTAAGGACCCCATGTTTAAGTTTTTTTTTTCAATAATTCATCCATTTTTTAAAAATAATAATAGTTTTTATGTGTTTGTTTTAACTTTTAAAATAATTAGAAGTTGAAAAATAATAAAAATAATATGATGATAATAAAAAAACTCCTCCTTGATTTGATACAACTAATCATAAATCAATTACTATTTTAAAAATAACAACTAAATTACTATCACTTCTATTTTAGTCTTCAACAAGCTAAATCTAGAATAACGTTTGAAAAGAATGATCATCTTCATCTTCCTGGAAAAGAAAAACTGTATCATAACACGTGCTAACTCCCTCTGAGCTTCCATTCTTTATGTTTCCTAGTTTTTCCCTGTTTTTTCTTTCATTTTCCAGAACAGTGAAAGATAATTGCTCTTGTTAAAGTTATGTATTTTGTGAAAAATGAAAAAAAGGCCTATATAATTTATTTTAGATTGATAGGTTTTTAAATATTTTAGAAAGTAATTTTGTAAAAATGATTGATGTTGATAAATTATGTTTTGAAATATATGTAGCACATACACTGACACGAATACTTATATGACACGAATATGGACACGGAAATACGTAAAATCTCTAAAATGTAGGATACAGGGATACGAATCTATATATTATATAATTATGAATTATATAAATTGACAATAAAGATTTATGTGCACAAGTTCCAGATTATTTTTTGGAACAGAAAGATGTTTTTCATTACTGGTTCACAAGGATTTGTTTCTTACTTTTATAATCATAATAACAATTTATACAATAAAATTTGAATTTTTAGAAAATTAATGTATTTTTTCTTTTTAAAATTGTTTAAAACCGTACTAGAATTATCAGAAATCTAACAAATACCTTTTTGAATTGGACACTTCACGGATACGTGTCTTACAGGTCATACGAGTGTCGGTGTCCGATACAAGTATCTATCGGACACCGACACGCCATTTAAGAGGAGTGTCCGAACTTCATAATTTGAAATACTACATCATTTAATACTATTTTTAAAATAATAAAAATTATATTTCACGTCTATATAAAATATTTTAAATATTAAATATATCTCTAAATAATTTTTTCCTATTTTCGTCCTGTAAAAATTTAAACACGTTCTTTTAAAGGCTTGGTAATAATAATAATGGTCGAAAGAAAATTTACATAAATAACTGTCTTAACATTATTTGACTAAAATTATAATTATTAAATTCAATGTTAAAGTTGTTATATTCTCATTAATTTATGTTAATGGTCAATGTTAATACCTACAAAATATTTCTAAATATTTTTTTTTTATGTTTGAAATGGTACTTCATTAAGAAAAGGTGATATAGTTTTTTATTTATTTTTAACATGGTAAAGAAATATAGTTGATTGCTAACTAACCATAACTGATACCAACTTAATCGGATGAGTTTTGTTTGGCCACCTCTCTTCAACCATTTTTATGTTTCACATGATTCAATTTCTAAACATTGGCCAACAACTAAGGTTGTCCCTATCAAACAACCTCAAGGATTTCGTACTCTCCTCTTTAATATTAAAATAATCAAAACAAAAACCTCTTTCTATCCATTTCTCTTTGATGCTTCTCTTATTCACCAAGCAAGAATTACACTAATTCCACTTAATTTACTTTATTTCATAAAACAAATAACAAATTATATATGCTAATCACGTTTAGAACACGTTAAATTACACTAAGAGAAATAAAAACAATATTATTTGATTTTCGAGAAATTTTTATATAAAATAGAATGTGATAGAGTAATAAAAAAGCCCCCACTCGATGCTGTACTTCTTTATTAGGATAATTGAAAACGAAATATCAAAGACGTCTTTTATTTGTTTTATATCAAAAGATAAAAATTATATTATTACATTTTATTTAATCTTTTTTATAATTCACTTAAATGTAATGATTTTTTCATATATAATTCCACTAAAGAAAGCCTTAAAACTTCAATAATACCTAAAATATATGAGAGTGTCAGTTGTGAAAAATACTGTTTTGCTTCATCTACCTACCTAATCGTTTTGTCCAGTTATCAGGGATAGGAAAAATAAAATGAAAATAAAAATAAAAATAAAAAATGCGTAACGTTTGGTGAAAAGGTGCGATGCAGCTGATCATGGTCTATCTAACGGAGTTTGCGTGTAGGTGAAACCAGCTCCAGAGCAGTGCCTAAAAGGCAGAGAGAGAGAGAGAGAGACAGAGAGAGAGAGGAGTGAGTTACAAAATGAAGAGTGAAGAAGCCATTTCGCCATTATCACTCATCTCGCAAAAAGCGAAGAAGCTCTAGGTCAGTCTCTTCCTTCAATTTCACCTTTCGAATCCAATCCTTCTCTCTCTCTCTGTTCCTTCTTCTCATACCATTTTTTTAAATCGATTTTCATCTCTCATCTTTCTACTCCTAGTTTTTGTTGTTTTCGTCCGTACATTTCCCTCTGGGCTTGCGATCTCCGAAGCTGCGAGATTCTTCTGTCTCGATTGCGCACTTCATGTGATTCTGCTTCTCTCTAACCAACTGTTCTACTCCTTTGGGTTTTTGTGCCTTGTTTGGATTCTAACCAAATTAAAATAAATAGAACTAAAGGATTGCTAGTTTGTTTAGGAATACACCCTCATTGCGATGTTTGAATTTTTATTGGCTAAGGCTAAATCATAGGTTCAGATGCGAGGACAAATTTCCTCTCCCTCTCTCTCTTGCTTCTTATCCTCGTCATTGAATCTTCTTTTCTTCCCGAGATCTCTGGCATACTTTGTTTTTTTACTTTTTATTTGATCTTAGGCTGCATTATTCTGATCATCTCATAAGAAACAGTGAATCTCAGTTGGGTATAATTACATTATTGTTATGGCTGATTACTGGCTAATTTTTTTTTGTAAACTTTGGTATTAATGCCTTTTCAAATTTTTACTCATTTTTTGACTGCATTTGTTATTTCTGAAAATTCTTTATTCCTGATATAAAATTCTAGATTAGGCATTCTGGATTACTCTTTCTTTTTGACTGAATGGATTTAAGCAATTACTAAAAAAACATAATTGGTGGAATTACTGGAATTGCCCTCACAACATCTGTGTGATTTGCTTTTTTGCAGGTTTGCATTTTAGGAGTAGCTGAATCATATGAGGCGGATGGTCTTGTGTTCATTATTTCAACTTTTGTTGACAAATCTGCCTTGGTGAATCTGTTAAGATTGAGGAATAGATTTGTATATATACATTGAAGTTAGTGCTGAAGCTTTTCTTTTTTTGTTGCGTTCTTGTGCTTCATTGTCTTTGCACTGATTGTTGTAACTTAATTTTCTCTTAATTCACTTTGCAGACTGCAGATTACTTGTCTGGCAGAAAGGATTCAAAATGAGTTGGAACCCACACATGGATGTCCATTACAATAGCATTAGCTATCCCTATAATACAGCAGGAAGCTTTATCGAATATTTTGAAGGTCTTACCTATGAACATGTCAACTTCATTTTTTCTGGTGCATCACATGCTCAGGTGCCAGCAAAAATTGTCATTTATATCCTGTTTAAGTATTCTATGTAAGCCTCATTTTGATGGAAGTTGTTCTTAGTTTTGTTAACGTAGATCTGCTTCTGCAGCTGTTTTTCACTATTTTATCCGAAACTTTGTTGTTCTTTAAATATCAATGTTGAGAAATTCATAACATTCCATAAAGTTATAACATTCCGTCACATATGCAGGAGAGTTCATACCCTTCAAATTCAAGCTTTTACAAGTTTGGACTATCTGAACCTGATAATTCATCGTACTATCGTTACAGTCATGGTTATGAGGTAAATCATCACGAACCACTGGTGGATGAGTATAGGAGACCTTCAGAGAACTCATTGACAATGAATGAACAGACAGCAGCAGTAAGCACAGAATGGGTTGAAGGCGGAAACACTGACACACGAGACAATTCTATTGAATGTACGTTTGTGATTTTCTTCTGAAAATATTTTGTAAATAACTTGGTGATGAACGGCAGTTTTTGGGCATATATGTAAGTTCCTAAAAGTGCATTGCTGCTCACTTCATACTGCTACATCTTGATTCTTTTTGTGAGCATCATAATACCTTGATTCTTTTTGTGAGCATCATAATGTTTAAGAAACTTCACTGATTGTTAAAGTACAGTAATTAATTCAGTCATCTCAATGCCATAATCATAAGCACTTTATACGATCCTTAGGATTAACCATAATTTAGCTGATTTTTTCCAGAACTAGACTGTGGATATCTGTCAATTGTAGACTACTAATTTAATTTTCACATTTCCTCTACTACTCTTTATTAATCTTCATCCTGTCTTTTTTGCTTAGAAGGAAAATGCTGAAACTTTTAACTATTGTTGCAAGGAAAATATGAACTTGGGTCCTCTATGGGGACACATGTATAGAACATCTAAGGGGGTACCTGGACACATGTAGAAGTAACACTATAACGAGTCTAAAATTTGATGTGATAAAAGTGTGACACTGAGTATTAGAGACAAAAGTCTGATAAACATTAGTTACACAACATACAAATTTTAAATAAACAATTGAGACTCGCCTCCTTGGATCTGTCTCTGGTCCTTTATCAATGCTTTGCTCAACTTCTTAAAGACAGAAACAAATCAGTTAAATGAGCAGTCCTGTGCTGTTAGCCATCCAGACATGGTAGGTCTTGCCCTTCAATAATATGGTAGGACTTTTTTAAAGCCTAACTCCAAAGATAAGGCAGCAGATTCTGTTAATTGCCTCTTGATTTATATCCATGCAAATCCCCTTTTGCAGATCTGTCATTTGATAGTTGTGTCCTTTCATCCTGCATATAAAATCTTTGCTCACAATTTAACCAATTGTCTCATTTTGTTCAGGTCCTCGAAGACATCATAGTAATTCAAGCGATTATCAGGTATTTTCCGTCAAAATTCCTGGTGCCTGAAATGGTTTAATACGAACATCTAAGAAGTTTATACAGTTACCTTTAGCCATTCATCAATTTGAAGCACAATAAATGGTTATCTGACTAGGCATTTTGTGAAATTTTGCAGGTCATTTGGCAAGACAATATTGATCCCGACAACATGACCTATGAGGTTGGATTGAAAGTCCCAGATTCCTTCTATTTCTAGGCATTATATAGTGTTTCCTAAGTACAGCTACTATATATTTGATTACTTTGGAGTCAATCTTCAAGATATATACAAAGTCAATATTGTAATTATTTGACTAAGGAATCGTACCTTGGTTACTCATTTGTTTTATGTCTTCGGTTATTTTATGCTTCACGGTACACATTATTTTACATGGAGATTGATTGTTACTCTTGGAAAGTACTGGTTGGTCAAATCATTTCATAAAATTCTCAAGTTAATTATGTGTCCTTATGAGCTGATTGCATTGCATATTATAATTGCAATTCGTAAAAGCTAAACAAGGTAACATTTATGATAGAAAATTGTCTCAGATCATTATAGTATGTGAACATCTGTATAGATAGCAATTAGAAAAATGGTGGAAGTAATACACTCCTTATATTTGAGTTTATTATTTTCAACATCATTTTGTATATCATTTATTGCAGGAACTACTTGAATTAGGTGAAGCTGTTGGAACTCAGAGCCGCGGTCTCACCCATGAACAGATCTCCTCACTCCCAGTGTCGAAGTTCAAATGTGGGTTCTTCTTGAGGAAGAAGTCACGGGGTGAGAGGTAATATTTGGTTTATGGACACTGTTTTAATGCAATTGTCGTTTTTCTTCTACTATGATTTATTATATAATTTTTTGTCAAGTTAGCTTTCAAAATCCTTGTTTCTGCTTATTATTCTTGAACTCCACTTGTTCTTGATTGAGTAATTATCATCAAACATTTGTATTTCTTGGTCCATTTTGATCTTCAGGAATTTTAGATTGTTGCTACTAAGCTTATCAAAGAATTTTGTCTGGCATGATATGTAAATGAGAACGAAGTCTGTGTAAAATAAAGTGAATAAATGGTGGACTATCGTATAGCAATCTATCATCCGGCAATATAATTTGGAAATGGAAACACGTCCAGACGGGACTTGACTTAAAACCTACGTGTATCATGTCTATTGTGTGTTTTAAAGTTATAATATGCGTTCTTCTAGCTAATTGATCTGACTCGATATTCTTGTTTAGATGTGTGATTTGCCAGATGGAATATAAAAGAGGGGACAAGCGTATCACCTTGCCATGTAAACATCTTTATCATGCTAGTTGTGGTAACAGGTGGCTTAGCATCAATAAGGTAAGATGTTTACCAATTTATAATGAACTCATTAAGTGCTTTTAGTGCTAATTTTCACCTGCTGATATCCTTTTACTTTTCCTTTTGGGCTTATTTTTTCAGGCATGCCCAATATGTTACACAGAAGTGTTTGCCGACAAGTCAAAGCACAAATAATCTGGCAGCGGATAAGTGACCTGCTTATGTTTCTGTTTTTCCTTTAATGTGGAGAGGTCTTTCATAGAAATGCATTTTTATTTGTTTTTCCCTTTTCTTAGTGAGGTAACTAAGCCCTGGGTTTTAGTAAAATTATTACAGCGAGAATCCCAAAATTTTATAAAAAAATATGAATGAACATGTATCAATTATCATGGTTGTACTGAAGAGGTTGGATTACGGTATGTTTTCATAATGTTTAATACAGTGTGCTATGATTTCACCTAATTATTACCTGGTGCTGTTGATACAGTGTTGTTGGAAAGGCATTCACTGTTTTTATGAAAGCTTCTTTAGAGAATTACCAAGTCCGTCTGGTCATTGGACTTTGCGGCACCTGACAATTATAATAGTTATGAATTAGATTGCTGTATGATAGTCCACCATTTATTTGGATCAGAAGAAAAAATTATCTCGTAGACAAATGGTATTCTGGCACGATTAGTCATTTAATCCTGATGTTTTTAAGTGGTGCCATACTACAAATGTGACGGAAATAATCAGTGCTGTCTGCTCAGACAAACTTTAACTTAAGATTACACAACCTAGCCAGTAATGAATATCCATTCAAGCAGCAACTCTTGACCTTTTAACATTATGGCAAATATTTGTTACCAGAAAATTAATTTTGTTTGTATACAAAAATTAATGAAACACTCGATAGGGGAAGAAATAAAAAAAAAACAGAATAATTTTGACTTTGATGTACTAAAATTAAATTATGTAACTTAATGTTTGAAGAAACTACATCTTTGGAATGAATTCAATGAGAATGGAATAAATGTTGTGAAAATTTGTTCATTAAAATTTTATTGATGTTTCTAGATCATTTAGAATGTCTAGTTTTTACTGAGATTAATATTATTTGAAATAGTTTTTAGTTTTCTAGTTTTTCAAGAACGAGGAATGTTGTTCATATGTTTCTTCAATAGTTAAGGTGCATTTCATGGAAGTCAGTTATGTTGTATAGATAGTAACTTATGACAATTGAGATCAACTAAGGGTTTTGTGTTTAATTGTAAAAACAGGAAATTATGAAGGTTGAGCAAGAGTTTAGTCAGAGAGAAACTGAGTTGTAATATTTATGCAAAGTGACTTCTCTTTTTTGTTTAACTTCTATCGATTATATTTGTCAATTCTCTGTTATTGGATTATTGTTAACATAGTAAAAGCTTTTGGTGTGATGAAAGTGATATTCAATCATCATGACATTCACAAAGTATGAGGATGAGAAATTCACTAATTTGAATGATTTTGGATTGTGGTGGTTGAAGATGCGTGCTTTTGGTTTAGCAAGACCTCCTTAAAGCTCTAGAAGGTGAATCTAAACTTGATGTTGTAATGGCAAAAAAGGATAAGAAAAAAGTTGTTAACAAAGGTTCACAACATGATTGTTCTTAGCTTTAGTGACAAGGTGTTGAGACCAGTATCATAGAAGAAGACCACAAAGAGACTATGGATGAAACTTGAAGGCCGATATATGACAAAGTCTTTGTAGTCATACAAGATGAGTAGTGAAAAGACAATTACCTAACAATGTGATGAATTCAATAATTTAATTCTTGATTTGAAGAATATTAACATTTAAATTGATGATTTAGACGTTGTTATTCCTATGTTCATTGACTAAGATATATGATCATTTCAAGGAAACCTTGTTGTATGTAAGAGAGACTCTCTCTTGAGGAGGTTTAGACAACTCTGAGTCTGAAGGAGTTAAATGAAATGTTTGATGTTAAGGCATTTAGTTTTGGAGATGACCTTGAATTGTAGTAAGAGGAAGAACATATATTAGTGATATCAAAGGAGGTAGAAGGAGATCAAAGTTTAGGTCACTTAATGGTGGAGTGCATCGTCTATTAGATGTTTCCATTGCAAGAAGGAGATTCAAACTAGAAAGTTCTATCTAAGGAGACATAAGAAGATTAACAATTTGGATAAATTGTCTAGATTTGATAGACAATCTAACATCTGGTGAAGCAAATCTAGTATAAAATGGTTATGAATCATCATAAGTCTTTATGGTGTTGAGCAATACTAATGATTGTTAAATGCTCATTCCACATGACACCTAACCGTATATGAATCTAGGAGTTTCCAGAACTTGAAGGATGTTCATTTTTTCTTGGTAATAACAAGTTCTATAAATAACAGGAGTTTGAACCATTAAGTTTTATTTATATGATGGGACCGAGAAATTGTTGGAAAAAGTTAGGTTTGTGCGTAACTTGAAACATAACCTTATATCTTTTAATGAGCTTGAAAACAAGAAATCTGTGTTGAAGGTAAGTGACAATGTTAGTTTTCACCATTATTATTAGTCATTCTCACATTAACAAAATTATTTATAATTTTAGCTTTTAACTTAGTCCTCCTTTTGATACTTTTTTTTGTAAGTAATTGAGTATTGATCACTCTCATTTAATACCTCTAATTCTTATTATTTTTTTCTAACAATTGAACATAAAACACTTATGTCAAGTCAAACAAGAATTTTACTAAAACAAGATAACTTATTTATAGAACTCGACTTAAATATTTATAAAAGATAACTTATTTTGGGTGTCATTTGAATCAAGCCCAATACTATGAAGGAAAATGGGAACCCTTGTCACTAGAGACAAGTGCCATAGGTCGGACAACACCTCCCAGTGGTACTATGTGTTGAGCATTACATGACTCGCATTTAGCTTCACTTCTTGGATATACATTTCTTAATTTTTCCTGCATGTGCCTAATGTGGAATATTTAGTGTTCGACGTCACTTTTGCTGACATGACACTTTGATTATTTTTCCTAACTCTTTGACATAAGAGAATTCTTTGTTGGTTCGAGTGGGAGACTTGATTTTGGAGACTTGTGGGTTGCTAGAGCTTTCTTGAAGACTTTCATTCTCCTCCTTGGTTCTTCAAGTGTATCTAGGAATGGAGTTTAAATTTGAATGAAATTTTGTGTATTAAATGCTCAAAGAGTTGACTCATAAACTTAAGCTCATTCTACTAAGAAATTACTTGTATTTGCACGATTTTAGTAATTTTAAATATTAACACAATTTATGAAAAATATATTTTTTTGTCTAAATTAGTTATCAATTGTAGTTATTGTTGTGTATTGTCAAGTCATTTAGGAGAACAATAATTACTTACTACTTCCTAGATATGCGATTAGTACACTTGCCATTAAACAAATTGTCTTAATAGTAAACTAGGAGTGTTGAAGGTAGCAAGGGGATCCATGTTAGGAAGAATGACATGTATACCTATGAAGGTGTTGTAGTATATGGCTCAACATATGATGCATAGAAGAACTTCTTGTCAAGACTCAAATATGACATAGAATGTTAATGATTTAAGTGATAAATTCTTAGTTGAGTTGAAGAAACAAAACTTGTTTAATAGGAAAAAATTGAACAATTGAAATTTTGTAAACACTATTGTTATTGCTGGCTTGAGGTTGGTCAGATTCTGGATGATCTTTAGTCAGTCTCCCTTCAGACGATGGTGATTCAACATCCAAAGGATGAGGGAGCCTCACTTGTAGAAAATACTCTGACGCTCAAGTCAATAAGAGCACAAAATACCGTGTATGTAATGAATATAGTGTAAAGATGCGAGTTGAGGGTACTTCAAAATATGAATATCATGTACACAAATTGAAGTATTATTCTGTCATATAATCTGAAATATTGTGCAAGTAATTATAGCATTTATGCGATATAATCAGGGATATTACGCGGGCCATTTATATGATGTTGAAATTTTGTGCGTAAAAAACGTCTTGATTATGTTGTGGCGAGATTGCTTGTTTCCCACATCATTTCAAGAAGTGGGCCGAAATGGGTATGAGCCCATTCTGCTACGTTTTTGGCCTGTTCGGTCGGCCTAATTGCTAGCATGTCTTGGACAGTACAACTGTATTTAAGGTAAAACTTGCAAAATGCGATTTAATGCAGGATAATAGAAAACAAAGAGAACCTTGACTATATTCGTGCTGACTTGTGAAAAATATGTTTAACTTCATCACACTCTAAAACTAAATATTTTTTTTTATCAATAATAAATTATTACTCTGAAAAATTATGGATCTATTATTATAAAATATTTGAGATTTTCAAGAGTTAAAAGCGTAAGTTGAAACCAATAAACCATAATGAGGTTCATAACTAATAAAAAAAAAAACTCGAAAGAGGAGAGGAGGTGCCAAATAAAGACGAAAGACGTATGAAAATAAGATTATTTATTTATTTTAATTAAGGATAAAATGGTCTTTTCATCACCCCATGTGCAGGTGGAAACCAAGAGGGTGCAATAAGAATTTGCCTTGGTGATGCCTATTAGAGTTACATCGGAGCTCATTGCATGGCCAGAAAGGGATGCTTCAACTCGACTTAAATTTATTTTCTTAATATTATTTTATAGATGAATTATTTTTTAATATTATTTTATAGATGAATATCATTCATAATTTTTTTTACTAAATGAACTAAATTAAACGTTTTATTAAATGAATAAAAGTAGATCAAATTTCTAATTACATTTTTAATAGTTAAAAATAAACAGTAATTTTTTAGTAAATTCATTATAATTCAAAATAAAATTTATCCAACCCATAAGTTTGTACCCTTGCGAATCACTCACCAACTCGTTTGCAAACTGTATGATACAAATACTTGTGCCAACCTTAATAAACTCAAAATGTAATTATACATTAAAAAATATTTCAGTTAAAATCTGGTTTAAAAACTGAAAAAAATTAGTCTTGTCTTTATTGGTTTGAAACCAATTTAGTCAAAAACAAATTTGGTAATTTAAAAATGGATTACAAATTTTAGCACGCATCTTAAAAACGGTTCAACTAATTGTCACTTTTTTTAATTAAAGTACTGAATAATAAATGACATAATGAGTAACTCTGAAAACTCATACTAATGATGGTATACTTTTCTTTTTATCCTAAAATAATTGATAATTGATGTTTAAAAAAAATTTAATTTTCTGTAAATTATGTCCTTATTTTATACCTATTGGCAAGACACTAAAATCAAGGATTAAGATATATAAATTTAAATACACTTTAATATGTTTTAAAATATTTTCAACCTATAAAACTCGGACACTCCTCTTGAATGGTGTGTCGGTGTCCGATACGAGTATTTGTGAAGTGTCCAATTCAAAAAATATTTATTAGATTTTTGACAATTCTAGTATGATTTTAACACAATTTTATAAAGGAAAAATACAGTAATTTTCTCAAAATTCAAACTTTATTGTATAAATTGTTATTATGATTATAAAAATAAGAATCAAATCATTGTGAACCAGTAATGAAAAAACATCTTTCTGCTCCAAAAAATAATCTAGAACATACTTTTGCACATAAATCTTTATTGTCAATTTATATAATTCATAATTATATAATATATAGATCCATGCCCATGTATCCTGCATTTGTATCCGTGTTTGTGTCGTATCATGTCCGTGTTAGTATCTGTGCTACATAGTTTTCAACCAATTCACACCCTTTAAAATTAATCAATAATTTGTATTGTTGTTGCAAAATCACCCTTATATATTTAATACTAAAGTAATTGAGAAAGATTTCGATATATATATATATATATATATATATATAATGCTTTACCTCGCATGAAATAACAATTTTAACATCGGTCACCTAATATATGACGAATTATAAATGAATTGATGAAATAAACTGATCACAAGAGGTTCTAACTGCAGAATTTGCAATCTGGTTGACAGAAGAAAAAGAAGAAGCTGCATAATGTACTAGGAATTAATCACAAGAGTTTTGACTAATATAGATAATTTACTAAAACTGAGATAAACAATAAGAGAATGAGAGTGATAGAGATGTGGTAGTTAGAAAGGCTAATCAGATAAGGAAAGAAACACAAGTTAAGCAAGCAATAGGTTATTTTAAGTGATGAACTAGTTGCCTTAGTCTTAATGGATCATTATATATGTTACAAGTAAACTAATTAAACAAGTTAATAAGTAATATAACTTTACATAAATTTACTCAGTCAATCTAAATTTCTAGACTCGGCAATTTTGTATTACAATAACCCTGCCTGAGCTTTCAGTCCACCATTTACTCTAATGGCTTTAAAATAAGATCACTTGGTTTTGGGAATATCCATTAAAGCTCATACTTTGCTATAATGTTTTTGATCATATAACCTTAAATAGAAAAAAAATACTTTACATTTTAAGTGTCCTCATATAACTGCAGAGTTGTAACCCGTTATTTTATTTATTTATTTATAACCAGTGATTATACTCACCCTATACATAATAATAATAATATTACTATAATTAGTTGTTTTATTATCAACAATTAAAAAATGAAATAAGTAGTAGAGTTACTTCGTCCAGTACAATCTAGCGAAAAACACAATAAGAACAGAGTAAAAATAAATCCCAGCAACATTGCAACATTGCAAATTTTATGGATCCTTACAACTTGAATCAATTCTTTGAGAAATTATCTCACAAAATACAAAAAAGTTGTTAAGTCCATGACAGCACATTTATTTAAAATCTCTTTCATTTTCCTTCATTACAAATTTTTCGTCTTAAACTACACTTAAAAAATAATACTAGTTTTAGATACCAGAATAATTAGTCACTATTATACTACCTGATGGCCGAAAGGCCGACTAGACGACTAAGCCGACTAGACGACTAAGCCGACTAGACGACTAAGCCGACTAGACGATAAGACACAAAGCTAAATACACAATTAGGGATAAACAAACCAACTTAAGTGATAAGCACGGTTAAAACACAATTGGGCCTTCGCTTGGACCCTAAAGCAGGCCCATAACAGCCATAGCCCATCTAGAGCAGTATAAATAGCAGAAGAGGCACAACACCCAATGTAACTATTCACTCCCCACTCTTCTGGTACTGAGCTCTCGGTCTGACTTGATCGTCGGAGTGTCTTCGCAGGTACTCCCCCATCGTATCTAGGCCGAAGATCCAGCTGAAAGAAGACTAACCGAAAGGTCGGAAAGACGAGAAGAACATTACAAGACATCACAAGAGGAAGTGTTCTGCGGGGTTTAGATCTTGTAGGAACAACTATATTATTAAATTATAAACTATTTTATAAATTAAAGAATTATTGATATTCAAAATAATTTTTATTATTAATAAAAATTTATAAAATATAACCTTTAGCTATCAAGATTTTAGCTATTAACTACTTATGTTTTATCTTCTAAATTAGTGTCTATTAGTTTTTTAAAAACTAATTTAAAATTTAAAATATTAGTATTTAAAATTTTAATAACTAATTTAGATATCAATTTACAAACTATTTTATAATATTTTATTAATAATACAAAACAAATTTTAATACCACTAATTTTATTTAATATTTTTTTAGTGCCAGTGTGAACATACTATTATTAGTTGTTTCACTAGTGTTGCATTATTTTGATGGATAATGTCATATCAAGTGGTAGAGAAAGTTGCAAATGTTTCTCATTGATCATAGAAAGTAATTATATTATAAGGAAAAGAAATAGATTATATAATTAATCTGGGCAGGTTTAGCAATCTCACTTCATAATCTGTTTCACACAAAGACTTTTTGCCCATTAACCTAGTCCAATGTTTGATCAAATCTTGGGAGTACTTGTTCAGACATGACATCACCAACTTCCTTAAGCTTATTGACTTTGTTGAGTTCAAGTTGAAATAAAAAAGAATGAAAAGAAATGGTTGGCTGCATCAAGCTACAAAAATCTGGTTTAATATATTGTAAAACAATGAAGCCATAACAATTAAGAAATGATCCAAGTTATGATGGAAGTTGCCATGACTAGTATATAAGGGTTTACCATCCTTACTTGCCTACCAATCAAGTAAAGCTCAAATTCATAAGCATGGAAAACTCAGGTGAGAAGAGGCACTTGCCTCCACTTATCTATGCTCTGTTGTTTTGCATAGTTTCTACCATCGCTGCTGCTGACAACTATCCTTACTATGGAGGCCAACCATACTACAATCCTTATCAACCCAAATACCCTCCATATGAATACAAACCACCACCATATGAATACAAGCCACCACCATATGAATACAAGCCACCACCATATAACTACAAACCTCCTCCATATGAATACAAGCCACCATCATATAACTACAAACCTCCTCCATATGAATACAAGCCACCACCATATAACTACAAACCTCCTCCATATGAATACAAGCCACCACCATATGAATACAAGCCTCCTCCATATGAATACAAGCCACCACCATATAACTACAAACCTCCTCCATATGAATACAAGCCACCATCATATGGTTATAAACCTCCATACAACAGCTATTCACCTCCTCCGAACGAGTACAAGCCACCATCATATGGTTATAAACCTCCATACAACAGCTATTCCCCTCCTCCCTACGAATACAAGCCACCATCATATGGCTATAAACCTCCTTCATATGGATACAAGCCACCACTATCTCCTCCATATAAGTAGAAATCTCCTCCATCTCTCTCGCCTCCTACACCGTTACTGCAAGTCTTCACCTCCACCACCTCTTCCATGCATTACTGCGAGTCTTCACCTCTACAACCATATTATTTCGTGTATACCTCACCCCTGTCACTCGAGTATTATTAAGTAAGGGTTTTAAGATATTTGAAGTTTTCAATTAAATAAGATTCAACATTGTCGCAGTTTGTTGGCCAACCTTCGTTAATAACACATGGTCTGCGCTATAGCAAGAGCCATGCATGTTATGGATGTACCCATGTTTCACTGTTATATACGTATCAATGATCAGTGTAATTTTATAATTAGGTTTGTTTTAATTTCTGTTATCGAATTCCATAGTTTCATATTTTGTCATTGGTTGGTGTTTCCATTTCCTTCTCTGTATAACTTGGTTTTATCAAAATCTGTGTAACCAAAAGAAGTGAAATTGCTCTTTCTCTTCTCTTTATGCATATTATGCGAAATACAAACACGTATGCCCTTTGAAATATTGCCGTATGTACACCTATCTCATGTACCATCCACTTGAATGACATTTTAGATTTTTTTTAAAGTGTGTAATTAAAAAAATAAAACAATTAAAATATTAATTTATTAGATGTTGGGTGTATATTTTTATTGTGGATGAATGATTTTTTTTATTAGCAATGAGTTAATATAATAAAAAAATATATTTTAGGGTATCCTAACCTTATACATAAGTCGCTTCTAATTTAAACAATCATGAATACAAAATAAACTAAGTAATACACCACTTATAACTCAAGATTCTATGTAAGCATAAAACGAATCCACTTTGCTGTGGCTATAAATTAACAATTGAACAAATAGCTATAAATTTAAAGGAGTGATTGGATTTTTTTATTGATTAGGTGTATTTGAATTTTTTCCATTGAGTATTGGATTGAGATTTAGAAAGATTACATAGTTTTATAGATTTCAACATGTTATGACTTATTAAATATATTGTTTTAAAATAAGTGAAAATATTTTATGTACTATTTATTAGAAAGAAGACTGTAAACTTTTAGAAAATATTTAAAATTATAAGAGCTAATAGAAAGATAGTAGAAATGATGGTTGAATAAAGAAAACCAGAGCAATTTTTTTAATCTATTAAGAGTTTATATATAGATTGTAGTTTCATATTTTCGTGTAATATTAGTATCTTGTTTTTTTTCTTAAGTTTAACCAACAACAAAATTCAACAGAACAACATTACTTATTCATGAAAAAAAGAGTTATGAACTATATATGAATGTCTATATTGCCTCTAAAAAGACAAATATTTCATTAATGAAGTATTTTATATCTTACTAAAAAGTGACATAAAATTGATGTTAAAAATTAATTCATCAAATTTATAAACTTTTAATATCAATATTATTTTTATAAGTTGTAATATATTTTAATTAAATAATATCGAAATTTGTTGTTATTATTAAAAACTCTTGATAATATCAAATAGTATTATTGAGAATTGTTGATTAAATAATATACTATTTTTTATGTAAAAAATGGTTTCAAAATCCATCTTTAAAATTCTAATCAAATACTCTCTCTGAACTCTTAAACTATATAATATAAAAATAGATGTTAATCTGTTTCAAGTGCGCATATATACAAATGTTACTAAAAAATATTTATATTTCAATTTGAGAAAAAGTGAAATTAAAATATTATACAGTATTAAAAAGAACATTTCACACCAGGTTTATTTCCATACAAAATAAAATAATATTTTAAAAATAAAATAATTTCTAAAATAGTATAACTTTTATTTTCTTTTTGAAATATTTTATGAAGAAAATAACATTTTTTTTAAATAATTTTTTTTTATGTTAGGCATAATTATGTAACTTGAGATCTCAACTAGGCTGACACATTAAGTAACAACAATCATTTGTCATCACATAACAAAATATTATTAAAAAAAAGAAAATACAAAAATATGGGGAGACTAGACCAAAATTCATATGTTAACAAAAACGATACATAGGTAGACTATACCTATTCATAACAAAATTATAAGAACAAACTAGATGGAAGTCTATCTTACTAATAAAAATATTCTTTATGAATAAATCCTAAATTAACCAACTTATCTGCAGACGCATTCGCTTCACGAAAAATATGAGTAATCCTAAACCTAATTTTCCCACATTAATTAAGACAAGTATTCCATCGATTACGAATCATCCAAAAAACATTTGTAATAACAGTAAACGCAACAAAAACAAAAACAGAAAAAAGTACTTCTTTTAATGTAAAAATAGTTTCTTATATTATATTTTTTTTTGGTGAAATTAAGTAAGAAAAATATATAGAAAATATAAAAGGATATATAAACATTTTTTAATAAGAAAATGAATATTGTTGAGAAAGAAGGTTAAATTCACATAGCACAATATGTCCTTTTCCAACATAAAAAGTCAGATACAACAAAAGTTTTTAAAAAAGAAGATGAAGTATAAAAGACTAAGTAGCCAAACAACTTTAGAAACAAATACTTCTCCCTCATGTGATAGATAAGGAGAAAAAAAAAAAAAATCTAAGTAAAAAAACCAGCAGACATTTTTTAAATATTTTATTAATCTAAGTGAAAAAGAACAAGCAAACATTGATACTCAATTTAAATATTTTATTATGTCATTCATACTTCATTAGAGTTTTTCTGCCTTGCAATACGTGTGTATCTTGGTATCCAATTGGTTATATTTTAAACAGAAATAAATTATGTTAGAGTGTTGCCGCCGCCGTGTCTACTGTGTCAAAGGCTATGTTTACACACATAAATTATTTTTTCAAGTTTGACCAGTTAGAAAGTGAAAATGAAAAGAAACAGAAAAATATGAAATTAATATATAGAAAGACGTTACTTTTAAAATACACCGATTTATAATATTTTAAACTTTTTCAATATTTAAAGTTTATAGTTTAAGAGTTGTAATCTCGAACAATTCATAATTCTAATATATAAACTTTTTAAAATCTTAGCTTCACAACATTATCTCGAGTGACAAGTACTTGGAGATACGTAATGAGTTTCTAAGTTGACATTTTTTGCATTTATTTACCATCCAAACATAAATTATATACTACTCAAATCAAACATGATTAAATAAGTAATTTAGAAGGTAAAAAACATGCATGTAAATAAACTATTCTTTTGCAATTTTTTTATAATTTTTATTTTATTGTATTACCTTACTTATATTGTTTTTATTTCTATTTTAGATTAGTCTAATACTTCTAAGTTCTATTTATATTATTTTTATTGTTTTTTATTTATTTATTTATAAATAACTAATAAATTAAATGAACATAAACAATGTCCATACACATTAAACGTGTGTTAAATGTGTGTGATTTACTGTTTAAGTGTCAAAATAAAGTTTTCCTAAACATTATCATGCACACACACAAAATTGCTCAACCATGGTCTATTGGCCTGCTGCAGCTTGAACAAAACACACACCTATGTGGTCTAAGCATCTGCACCCAACTACCAGCAGAATGCTGCATACCAGAGAGCAACCACTTTTGTTGCTCTGCTACATTTAAAAACTCTGTTGCTCTTCTCCTCTGCTAAGGAATTTGTACTTGTTCTTCCTTTGGCCCATCGAATTTCTGCTTAGCTTTACACAACCTTCCATGCCTGCATATTTGCTGCCATTTCGCCTGCATCTACAAGACACCTTCCCCAATAGATTAAACCAGCACAAGTACATGTTGCATACACAAAAATGGCACACATAAAGATAAAATCCTTTGTATACAAAGCATATTATCATCCAATCTAAAGCTTTCCTTTACACCTCCCACAAAACATACCTTTCCCAACCATCAAAAGCAATGATTGGATTAACATATAAATGAATACATATGCTACAAATAAAACAAAATTCCAGCAGCCATAAAACACCTGGAAGTAACTAACTGCTAACACTGAATGTAGGAGTTGTTGTACAACTTTCTAGACAACATTAATCCTCCCAAGCATATGCAGAGCCTTAACTCTGTTCTTTCAACTTGATGCTTAGTAAAAGTTGCTCATCCAAGTGCTTGTGAGTTTGAACTTTATCCACCCCATCAAAGTTGTGTGTGGCATTCACCAAGAAGTGCCACTTGTATATTGAATCCAGCAAAAACACATTGTGTTGTCATGGATTTCTGCCATTAGTATATTGAATCCAGCAAATACACATTATGCTGTCATGGATTTTCCCCTGCAAAAACAAATTCCTTAACTGCTACCGGTGCTAAGGTTGCGCCTATGTTTTGGCCTTCACTCCCTTTACACAAATAATTTCCTCTTCAACACTACATACCTACCAAAGCAGAACAAATAAGAAACATTCCTTTATGTTTACAAAAGTCCCCCCTTATGCTTACTTACAGTATCCTACGATTAAAAGATTAATGCATCAAACTTCATTTTTATATCTTTTGGGCTTTATTTATTTACCTTTCTCAAGCCCAATAAGCTCAGTTGTATGTAATAACTTTGTATATCTATTGTGCATGACAATGTAGGTTCATACAAGGAAAATAATAACAAAACTCCTCTCTGTTCACGAGTGCTACTATGTATTCGTCTTGTTTGTTGAGACACTCCAAGAAATGCAGAAACTCAAGATGGTTTGACCTGCTCTGCTCCGCTGCCATAATTGTCGGTTACTTTGAATCTTTTCTTTCCTTCTTTTGCTTTTCTTGTGTTTTATCTCATGGTTGGACAACAAGATTCCAAGAATGAATTCAAGAATGATCAACAAAACCCAACTAGCGCTTACTACCTACATTCACAAGAAAACCTAACAATGATCATAATTACGCCACATCTTGATGGATCAAATTATCTCTTGGACTAGAGCGATGAAGCGTGCATTAGTTTCGAAAAGTTTAAATTCGTTATTGGAGAGTACCGCGGAACCATTACGATACGAAAATCCGTAATTTGATGATAAATATATATATATATATATATATATATATATATATATATATATATATATTTTTGTATTTTGATATGAGATAAAAAATATACATTTTTTTTTTTTTTTTTTAAAATATTTAACATAAAATATTTGAG
>Ga0123342_1004372_pt1 | contig 21605 bp, 9 predicted proteins | sample Turbeawhitnodule_FD_89960 | JGI IMG/M metagenome (GOLD analysis project Ga0123342, IMG submission 89960) | Root nodule microbial communities of legume samples collected from Mexico - Turtle bean Mexico white nodule | ecosystem: Host-associated > Plants > Roots > Nodule | place: Mexico: Nepantla...
AAATACCGTGTTAAGATTGTTTAGGATGTGCATTGACTAGGGATTCGTCTAGAAGGAGATATCCTGACTCTACTGAGATAATGGAATCATATAGATGAAGTTATTCAGGTGGTGAGAGTCGAAAGAGGTTCATATGAATGGGTAAGTTGTTTGAAAGATAACTAACTTGACTTGTTATATGAGTTAACCCTGTCATACTAGGAGAGAGATGATATTGAGATTATATATGCGCATAGCTGTGTGGATTTCACAGTGATATAGTATGACAAGTGTCGATCTCTGAGTCTAAGTCAACGCACGAGTCTTCCGGAAGTAGAGTCAAGAGTCTATGTGATATGAGTCAGTAGAAGTGTGATATATGAAAGATGAATTACAAAGATTTAATAGACATTTGATGGTTGAAAACTTTTATGAGACTTGATGAATGATGTTGATTATTTTGAAATTGAAACTATATAATTTTATCTAAATTACCATGTTATTTGTTTGTGTTTGTTGATCTATGACGATCGTGTTTTACACGGAAACATATGAGATTGCAGGTAATAGAGCTCCTCAGTGAGCAGCACAAGGATTAGATAGATTTAAATTGAATGCTTGGCTTTGTTTTATTTTTAAACTTTTTGATGTATATATTAAATCCTATGAAGAGGGATATCTATTGTTTTGAGATACAAATATGAGAAAACAATATATGTTTATATGTTAATTAGATATTGCATGCATAATATATTAGCAAATATGAGTAAAATTAGGGATGTTACATTTGTCATGCACAGTTTTTGTTAAAAAAATTGAAATTGTCTTCATTATGCACAACTTCAATATATTAACAAAAAATTAATCAAATTAAAGTTATCTTCAACGTTTACCACCTGTGTCACTACAAGAAAATCATGATATAGAAACCAATTTTTAGAGACCAAAATAATTAGTTACAATAGTAACTAAATTAGAGACCATTTTAGAAACTAAATAAAAAATTGGTTTCTAAATTAGTTTCTATTATTATTAAATAGTTTTTAAATTGATATCTAATTAGCCACCAAGGTTTTAACTACCAATTATTTAGTTTCTAAATTTGGTTTCTAAAACCTTGGTCGCTAATTTGATACTAATTTAGAAATTATTTAACAATAATAGAAACTAATTTAGAAACCAATTTTTTTTTAGTTTCTAAAATAGTTTCTAGTTTAGTTACCATTGCAACTAATTATTTTGGTTTCTAAAAATTGGTTTTTATTTCATGATTTTCTTGTAGTGTGTGAAAGATAAAAAAAAAACAAAAAATTATATTTATTATTGACTACTATTGTGTGAAAGTGTTGAAGTTATAATTTATAAACAATTTTTTTTAAATATGAAGTAAATTTCAAACACGATTTATCCATTATTGTAATTTTTATGAGAATCTACTTATTCTACAAATTTTGTGACAAAATTACACTATAATGATAAAAAAAAGATTTTATTAGTAATTTTTTTTTTTAATTTCATAACTAGTACCTATTTATCAAGACTTTGTTTATAAAATAAACCTACTGAAATATTTTTAAATATCAAAACAAACCAAAACAATTTGGTCGAACTAAATAATTCCATTTTATTTCCACTCTAAATAAATAAAATAAAAACAAAAATCTTATGTTGTCGATCCCCACTAATAGTTTTGAAGTCAAAATCTATTCTTAAACAGCTTTAGAAGGATAGAGAAACATGATCCTTATCTTAATAGTCAAAATTGAGAATTTGTACCAGTAGCCGCATACCGTATATACGTTTTCTGTAACGTGACTCACATTAGTTCAGGACTAAAACTAAACCTTATCACTTCTCCTTTTTGTCTTTTCATGATTATCAAACCCAACTTGTCAACTTGCCTATTACTATTTCTTTTTGCTTTTTTAAATCTCTTTCATTCACTTTCCCTACCAAGCTACCTAGTATGATGTTCAAATCAATAATAAAATAATTAAAAGATGAATTTAAACATTATCACATTTCAAACTTAATAATGCTTTATATTAATCTGATAGATCATAATCATGAAAAGAAATCTCTTTCTTATATATTAAAATTTATTATACATTCTAAAATCATGAACCTAGAAATTCTTTCATTCTAAATTATGGTAGACATCATACACCAGAATAACATTGCACAAAGTAATTTGGAATCTTATATATATCTTAACTTACAAGATTCTATTATTAAAAATAAAAGAAAGTTAAAATCTTAATAATCTTATTCTAACTCATAAATTATTCTTGAAATTTCTTGAGATAATTACAATATTATAACTAATCACAATTTATATGAAGAACTCAATTACACAAGGTTATGCTTTAACCTACATTTCTTTGAAACCAGCTGAAATGCACCAGTCGACAAAACTAACAGATGAGAATCTGATTGATTACTGAACATGTCACATGTGCAAGTGGAAAATAAAGTTTGGCCTTCACCTCCAAGTGGCTTACATCATCATACACAACTATACATTATTTTGGTTTACATATTTTCTTATTTCTCTTATATAATGTTTAGATGATATTACTCTTTAGTCTATTAAATTTTGATACAAGTTTTTTTATTAAGTTTTTTCTATTATTTAAGAAATACTAAATATGTTTTCAATAAATAATTATGTCATCGTCCATAAAGAATAACAATAACTAAAACCAAAGAAAAATTATAAAAAATGTTAAAACCAATAAATTGTTTTATAGAGACCAAACCCATTCAAAGGCTAATTTTGTATTTTACTATTTATTTATTTTGTTCAATTTAATCTTTTACTGACAAAATATTCAATAAAATATCTTTCTATTTATTATTATATATTATTTTCCCTCTGCTTTTATCTTATAATATACACAATGGTGATCTTGTCAGAAAAGTATCAAGAAGAAGCCACTGAAATTTCTGCAAGACTAGTTGGCTCTTGTCTGGGTATGATTGATACTCAGTGTGAAATAGCCACTCACCTCATACATATAAATCAATCCGTAACAGTAGAGGAAAATCCTTTTAGTTATACCATATATAAAAATATATACTTTTTTAATTGTTTTTTAATATTTTTTAATTAGACCATTTTATTCTTCATTAAAGAAAAATAATCATTTAATAAATTATTATAATTATTTATAATTGTTTTTAGTGTATTTTTTCAATTAAACAGTTTATTATTTTCAAAACTAGAATATTCATTATTTAATCAAATATATAATCTTCAACTTAAAAGTACAGATCTTTCTAATTATATAAACAATTGAATATTTTTATAAGAATAAATATAATCAAGTATTGAATTAATTATTTTATAAATTTAAATTGATTATTTAACTACACAATCCGAAGTCATCATACAACATCAGAACCTTTTAAAATAAATAAATAAATAAATTAATTAATTAAAATATATATATATATATATATATATATATATATATAATAGTCGTATGTTTATATGTGCATATGATAGTATTTATGTGTGTATGTATCACTTTGATGCATCTAATGTTAAGCGTTGATATTAAAGGATAAATAATTTTTAAAAGCAAATATGATAAACTATTTCTGGATATAAAAACGAGCATTCATAAAAAAAAGTTTTACTGGAATTAAAGTAAATCAATTCAAAATAGTGTTCAATATGATTTTATGTAATGACTATAAACATAAAATATGAAGAAAGGATTAACCTCCATTGATAATAAGAACACTTACCAGGCACACAGAAGGACTTTCTATAGCACAGACTCAAAAAGAAACTAAAAAATCTTTAAAAAAAATTATAAGCAGTGATCAATATATTTGTAATACACTAAAATACATGAATTATATATAAATTATTATATACAATTTTTTTTATGTAAATAACAAATAATTATATAGAGAAGTCCGTATGTGACTTTCACACAAAAATAAAATAAAATCTGAATATAATCCTTTAACCACATTATTTAGTATTATTATGATTTTTATTATACTTAATAATATTAAAAATATAAATAATATTAATAATATGATTATAATATTAATAATAAATATAATTTATATTATTATTAATATAATTTATATTATTATTATTAATATAATTTATATTATTATTATTAATATAATTTATATTATTATTATTAATATAAATTTATATTATTATTATTATTAATATAATTTATATTATTATTATAAATATAATTATTAATAATAACAAGTATAAATTATATTATTCAATAAGTATAATAAATATCATAATATGAGTAAAGAATTTGTTTAATTTAGTGGTTAATGTTTTTTTATAACTGAAAAGACTTGGATTCATATGTAATTACTTACGAATATGACATGTAAAATTTTTTAATATTGATAGAAAATTGAAAGAAAAAAATATTAATATATTGATTGAGATTATTAGTATATAAATCAATAAGTTATAAATTAATGAATTTTACATAAAAGACTAATATTAGAATCATAAAGGATTGAGAAATTTTAATTAAGAAAAAAGTTCTCTAAGATAAATTTAACAAAAACAATTTCAAGATAATATTTCAAACATAAATAAATAACATTAAGAATTCTTGATAAGGTTATTATATCCTTTATATATAACTTTTCTTCTATGTTTATGGTATTTAATTGTTACTTTTTTTCTACATTTTCGATTATCATTATCTGTATTACATTTCTTACCCTTTACTGTTTCGAGAATTTTCTTTTATTTATTTGATCTTTTAACTTTTTTAAGGGTTATTTAGTTTAATTTTTATCTACCTTTGATTTACAAAAACTCTTTTCATATTATAAATTTTAAATCATATTTTTCCAACTACCTATAACTTTGACTATTTTTTATCATTAAGAAACATTCAAATTAAAACTACTCAATATTAATATCATTGAATATTAAAAAATAGTTATTTAATTTTATGAACTAATACTATATTCCAGTCAATTTATTACGTCATAAACAAATTCATGTACCCCTTAAATATCCATTATAATTTTTATCGACAAATTTCAAAATGACTAATTTTGCAATCCCTACCCTTCACATGGCAATGCAATGTGTGGGGCTTCCTCTGAGTTATGAAGCTCCTTACAATTTACCTCAAAGGTCCTAATCATTAATAAACTTCAAATTTATATTAGTCAATGCTTATTTTTCATTTTTCTTATTCGATAACAACAACCATCATCATACATGATAATTTTATTTTTTTCTCTAACAATTATTCCCCAAGAGTTTCCCCCTTATGTTATTTCTTCTTAACATTTTTGTATTTTTAAAATAATAAATTAGGAAAACAAATTTATAATTGTAATAAAAAAATTAAAGTTAATTTTCTAAATCTCTACTTGAGTTTTTATACACATTTTTTTTGTCACAAGGAATAGTTTATCAAATAACATTATTAGCTTTTTAATATTCTAATTTCATCATATAAAATTGTTAGAAATTTCTTCCACCTAGTTTTCCCATCTTTTTCTTTTCTCCTCTCTCCCTTTCTCTCAACTAACCTAAAATTGAGGATCTAAACCACATGAATAGTCAATCCTTCTTTTCAAATTAGTTAAATAACTTGATAGAATGTTATTTTAAATTAAAAACATACCTTACATAACTATTTCATGAATGTTTTAGTAATTGAGTGACTTAGGAGTACCTTGATGATTTTTCATAGGACAATGTAAGAAAAAAAATTAATTTTAGAGATAAAATATAATTAATTACTATATTGATTAAATTAGATAATATTTTAGAGACTAAAAAAATTATTAATATTTAAAATAATTTTAATTATTAAACAAATAATTTCTAAATTAATATTTAATTAGTTATTAATATTTTAGCTAACGAACTATTTTATGTTCTAAAATTAATAGTTAGAACTCGTAATTAATTAAATACTAATTTAAAAAATATTTATTAATAATAGAAACTAATTTTCTTAATAATTTTTTAATTTTTAAAATAATATCTATCAAGTTATTTAATTTTCAAAATAATATTTGTTGTCTTTAAACTTAATTTTAATTTATTTTTTTTAATTTAATTATTTTTTCTAGTCAGGGTTTTTTAATGTGCTATGTTGTTTTTGAATATTTTTCATTCTTACAATACAATTTATTTTTTAAAAAATAAACCACCCTTGTTGTTTTTTAAAGATTGCTAATTATTTCTAATATCTCCATAACTAGACATTTATCCTTGCTCTTAAATATAAATAATCGCATGTTTAATTCGTGCAAATAAATAAAGTATGTTAGAGCATGACGAAGGCAATATAATTAAGAATAATAATTTAAATAACACTTATAATTAATATTTTTCTTCCCTCGGTAGCCTAACTTTGTACCTCGAGGATTTTTTTTTTTTTGTTATTTAAATTTGATTAACTAAGCAACAACATATATTTCTTTCCTTCGTCTCAAGTAGTTGAGTATTACAAAACGCATTTATTTAAATCCATAAACCTACAATTTGAAGGGTTTTGTATTTCATATTTACTTGGGTTACAATGAGACATATCTAGATGTCAAACATTTTTCCATGAGTATTTACTTGAATATTAGTGCCCTGTAAAATACATAATCTCTTCACTATATATTATAGAAGCAAAATAAATTAATTAAATCATGTACGAATATAAGTAGTTTAGTTCACCAGATATTTACCCACTTGAATTATTTAAACCTTTGTTGACTCTAAAATCATCATATATATTTTAACTTACTTAAGATGACTTCGAATTATTCCTTATTATATAATCTTAAGGTGAACCTGAACCATGAATTTAAAAATTAAACAATGTTGGAAAAAAATGTATGTTTTCTTGAAAATATTTTGGCTAGCAAGCATGCACGCATCCATAATCATTGCTTTAATTTAATGAATTTTAACTTATTATGACACTGGTACTTTTGACAAGAAAAAATAAATATTAAATGTATGATGACTCAGACATGTGACAAACCGGTTCCTTCTCGTGCAGGTCTCTCCTCACCTCACCCCCACAATAAATATATATATATATATAAAGATAAAGACAAAAACTGTTTATATTAAGCGTAAAAGTTGATTAAATTATACTTAGAATAATTTTGTTACAATCGGAAATTAAACACGTTTAGTTAAGCCATCAATGAGATTAAATATTCTATTTTTGAAATATGATTCGAGCTATGAACAACAATAAGAAAATAATTCTGCATCGATCAAGAATAAACATATAATCAAACTAAGATTTATAAATAAGTGAATAATGGAATAAAGAGTAAATAAGTAATTATAAATATTGAAAGTGGGTTCGAGTGAGTGTCGTTGCTGTAGAGGTATTCTTATATAGAATTGTGTATAGTTTTATGTATTATATAATATTATAATATATTAGTGATGATAATATAAGCATAGGACCCTCACGTCGAGGGAGACTACCAACTCGTGCGTGGGACTATATATTATGGGTGATCCGATAGGATAAGCTCAAAATGGCTCTGATACCATATTACGAAGTGGACTTTAAGCCTAACTCAACTCCATAAAACCGGTTCATAGGGTTTAGGTTTGCACCCACTTATATATAATGAAAGGTTCTAATATCTAGTCGATGTGGCATCTCCAACATTTATCTTAAAGTATTTATTAAGTGATTTATTATTAATAATTCATTTATAAGATTGAGTTATGGAAATAAACATATTACTTTTTAGAAGGAGAGTTGAATAAAGCTTAAAAGATTTTTACAAATATTTTGTAAGACTCTGTGATCAAATAACATGAGAATTATTGTTTGATGTTGAAAAATATGTGAAAAGAGTTTTCAGAAAAGGTGTAAAAGACAATCAAAACTTAATACAAATGTAATAGATAAAGGAGTTCAATAATTGTGTTATGCACGTGTCTTTAAGATCTACTTATTTGTTGTTTTCATCTTTTAATGGTTATAGTCTAGTTGTTGTATATGGTTTAAACAATTTTGCTTGGACGATTTGATGATCTTTTATAAAGTTCATCTTATTTTGTTAAAGAAAAAAAGAATTGCTTTTCCTGATGAACACTTAGAAAAAAATATGATTGATGCATCAAAACTTAGTATAATTTATTATGATAAAAAACATCATGAACACATGGTGAGAGTTGGAAGGATATGAATCTGCATCATAAATTTTGATGCTACCCACATGCTTGGCCTAGGAAAAACTACAGTTAATTAACCATGGAAGCTACATCTAAATGCAGAAGGTACAGAAAGAGTGTTTTATCTCCCACAAAATATCTCTAGTTTTCTGTCAAACGGAGAAGCAAAAGTTTCTTGTAGATGTTGCAAAGAAGAGTGTCACTGCTTTTTGCTCTCAAGAACAGCCTCACACTTCAGCAATTCAACTTTGGAACCACATAGTTCAAAGCAAGAATGTGGAATATGCCGTCCAGTGAAAAAATTTGGAACCAAATTGTTGAAAGGTTTTCTTGACAAGACTATTTGATAAGGATAATGATCTATTTGAAGCTTTAATCCATTAATTCATTAGGTTAATCAATTAATATGTATTTTAACATATTAATATGTAGGAACTTGTTTTATACCATAAAGAACTTTGTTAAGTTTGAGAACAAGATTGTAAAAGTAGTTCTCTCAAATTCAAAGGGTTGTTCAACATAGTTTATTAAAAAAAAAACCACATTCACGAATTTTTATCCATAAATTTAAATATATATATAAATTCAATTTTATCTACTAATATTATTTACAGATCTAAATCCATAAATAAACCTAACATTATCTACGAATTCAGATCCGTAAATAAATTTAACATTATCTAAATATTATTATTCACGGATCTTTATTCATAAATAAATTTTACATTATCCACAAATTTTACACACAAATCTATATTCATAAGTAAGTTTGATATTATTATTAATATAAATATTTTTATTAAAAATATTAAAAAATATAAATAATCTTAATAGTTTTAATAATATTAAGCATAATAATTATAAATATAATATTAAAAATAATATTATAATATAAATAATAATCATAACTAAAATTCATAAATAGTAATAATAAATAATAATTGTATATAGTAATCGTAAATAATAAGAAAGAATAAAAAAAATAATGTAAAAAGTTAAAGAAAAATTTACAAAAATTACTTATGGAATCAAGTTAGTGAGTATTACCTACGAATCCTAGTGGGTAGGTAATATCTACACATTGAAATTGGTGGTATTACTACGGACTAGAATTAGTGGATATTATCTACAAATTAAAGTTGGTGGATATTATCTACGAATTAAAGTTGGTAGGTATGCATACTATTAACATTATAAAATTAATATTATGAATAATATTATTATAATAATTAATAATGTTATTAGTTTGAATAATAATATTAAAAAATTAATAATATGAATGATATTAAATATATGAATAATGTTTATATTATTAATAATATTAATATTTATAATTATACTAATAAGTGTAATTATAATCATACCATGGCAACAAAATTTGTCTAATATAGTGGTTAAAGCTTATTTGATCATTTAACTTGATTTTGAGTCTCAGTTACTACAATTTATTTCTAACATTAATAATAATTATAATAACATATGTAATAATTGTAGATAATAATCATAAAAATAGATATAAATGATATTTGTAAATAATAAAAATAAAATATGTTGAATTATCTATAACTTTCACCCAACTACATGTCTAATTACCTCTTTCTATATTCTTAAAATCAAAACCAAAATAATTGTTTGCTATGATAACTCTTATCAAGATTGTTGTTGGAGATCCCATTTATGGGGCTGAGTTAGGCTTAAAGTCCACTTCGTAATATGGTATCAGAGCCATTTCGAGCCTATCCTAGCGAGTATTTGTTGGGCCTATCGTGCCACCCGCTATCGGACCACCCAAAATATATAATCTCACGCACGAGTAGGCAGTCTCGGCGTGAGGGGGTGTGTTGGAGATCTCACATCGACTAGAGATTAGAGTCTTTCATTTTTCATTGTATATAAGTGGGTGCAAACATCAACCCTATGAGCCAGTTTTATGGGGTTGAGTTAGGCTTAAAGTCCACTTCTTAATAATTGTACTCATTAAAGCTTATATGAATATGATTCACTTGATAAACTTTTCTAAGACTTTCTAAAATTAATTTTTATTTAATGATTTATATATATATATTATTTCATTAACAAAATTATTTTTCGTTTAAAGACAAATATGATTATTTGAAGATGGATAGTAGTCATTAACTTTCAATTTGTTATTTTTACTTCACTTATAACGGCAATTGTTTAAACAACAAACTTCAAAAATTTTATACATTTCATGGTTTAAGTAAATTATATTACTACACTATCATTAACACAAACTACTTTATTGCAATTTAATAATATGAACAATGAACATTTTATTATATTAATATACCCTAACATTAACACAAACTACTTTATTGCAATTTAATTCTATGAAAAATGAACATTTTATTATATTAATATCTATTTTTATTGAGTTTAAAGAATATAATGTAATTGAAAAGAAGTAGGATAACTAATATGTGAGAGTTAAATTATAGTAATTGCTTCATCGAGTAATTGGACTTCAGAATCACACCATCAATTTTGTTTATAATGCTCATAAGTCTTCTCTTAAATTGTCGAACGTCAATGATCTTAACTCTACCAAATGCTTATTTTCTATAATATTCTCTCATTGATATACCATGTTCTTCTCGAAACATATACTACCATTTCAACTATCTCCATCTTTATCATTTACACCTATCTTTTCAACATCATTCCTTGAGTCAATTTATCATATAATAATATCTTAAAAGTGAATTATTACAATTGAAAAATAAATGAGTTAAACAAAATACAAAATGACTCAACAAAATAAGACCAATTACAAATAATTATGTACCATGTTTGGGTTTAGGATATTGGTGAATTATTTTCATTGTATTTTCTTCATCTTCTTTTTATCAGTTTTTTTTTTTGAGAAATTTGTTCTTATATAATAAATTTTATATTTTTAAAATAGGAGATTTTTTTTAAGTCTTTATATTCTCTTGTGTGAAACTTGATCACATACTTTTTAGAATTAAAAGACTTTTATTAATTTAAAAATAAAAATATTTCTAAAGCTTTTTTTTATTGAAAGTATTCTCAAGTGGATTTTAAATTTAATTAAATCTTATATTCCGGTTTATAATGTGAGGTTCACACTCCACTTATATCTATGAAATGTAAGATTTTCAACACAGTCCTACGTCAACAGATACCAATTATCTAGTGTGCGAGACTACATATTTATGGATGATCCAATAACAGAGTGACCTGATAAACCCAACAAACTCTTATTAAAATAAGTTCTACATAGTTATATTTTGATACATAATATTATTAAGAAGTGAACATTAACTCTAACTCAAACTTATAAAAATACATATCAAACTTATAAAAAAATACATATTAAGAAGTGAACATTAACTCTAACTCAACCTTATAAATCAGTTTACAAAATGAAATTTGGTTTACATTTATATCAAATATCAAGTATTTTTATTTTTAATGGATAAATTTTTTTATCATAAAAGTGTTGAGAAGTGGGAACGAAGGATGAGAGAAACTTGAGTGATAGTGTAGCTTCGTGGAGGGTGCAGCTGAATAATATTTGGGCAGCTCACAGTTCACATCAGAGACTCGCATTCACTCTCTTTCTGTCTTCATTCATTCAAAACGATGAGTTGTCTTCAACATAACGGCTCCTAAGGAAACAGGTGTCACATGTGCCAGGTGTCTCCGTTCTACCCGTTACGCTTTCAAACATTCTCGTCATCACGTTTTATGAGAGCGAGGGTGCAATCAATATAACCAAAGTTACGTGGAGAAACATTTTTGGAGTAACAACTATACTTACATTTTATATTATGTCCACACCACAAACTACACCTTATCTCACTCTTTCAAATAAGCTATCGAATTTGGGCCACTCAAATTCAGCTCTTTCTGTTCACAACTTATTCATGCTAATATCACTCCTAATAACCTCTACAACATATATAAACCCGCTTGTACTTATTTTATTATAAATAAAAACCCTCAAAGCCAACTACTCATTATTTCTTACATTCAAATACTTTTTTAAATAAATAATTCATTAAGTATAATAAGTATTCATATATTTTATTTTAAGAATAATAATTGAGAATTAGTAAAATAATAACGTTGAATTACACATCATGATTCATCAAGTACTAATGTAGATTATAATAATAATAAAAATAGTTAATTTTAGATATCAATTATTTAGATTCTAAAATTGTACTTAAATTAGTGATAACTAGTTAGATATTAATTTAGAAACTATTTTTTAATAATAGAAACCGTTTTCGAAAGGGGTTGGAACCAAAAAAATGATTCGAGTTGCTTTTCTACCTCCTCGGTCGGTCGATCTGTACTTCTATTCCTCTCCAAGCAAGTTCCTTACTCTCCTCCTCTCTCAATCTGCCTCTCGATCTCCGCAAAGTCCAGACTCTGATGGTATCTACAAAAGGCACTCCGATGCTCAAGTCATAATTGAGTGTTTGACACTCAGTACTCTGAGCGTATAATGACGTACATGATTCTTGGATTTTGTGCCTATTTATATGGTTATTATGAGCCTTTTTTTGATTGGGCCAGATTATGAAGTTGAGTCATGTTTAAAAATGTATTACCTAGTTCTTGATTGCTTACTAGTTTCATTGATTCTGCTTAAGCGTAATGATCTTTATGGCGTCGGTCGCATAATGACCGGGTACCAAGTAATAGTCTCGGTCGTGCGGACCTGACTAGTACAAAAATTAATTTAAATATCAATAATTTTTTTAATTTTTAAAATAATATCTAATTTAGTTAATATATCAACTAATTATTTTTAGTGTCTAAGATTGATTTCTATTTAATAATTTTCTTGTAGTGTTACTTTGAATCGGGTTTCATTTACTGTAAACTTAGACTTAAAAAATAAAATTAATGTTTTTCATAGTTTATTTTTGTTCATAATCTCTTCATTTTTTTTTAATTTGATCGATTTTGGAATTCCAAATAGAACTAATTATTTTTCAAACTCTTTAAATTTTGAAAGTTAATTTTTCTAAACTTTACGAGCATTTGAGCAATTATTGAAAACCAATTGCTAAAATCATTAAAAAAGAATAATTTTCTTACATGTTAAAAAATATCAGTAAAAACATATTCTTTTCAAATTATGATTGTTATAAATAAATTATCACTTTGTATTTTTTTATAATCAGTACATATTTACTTATCTAAATTAATTTTTTTAAGATGATTAATCTAATTAAAAATAGCTTATTATGATTATTTATTTTAAAGTTGGAACAAATTCACATATTTATTTTCACTAAAAACACTCATTAGTTATTATCAATATCAAATTATTATATTCATTAAATAATTAACAAAGAATACTGAATTTGATTTCAGATGCCGTGGGTCCTCACAGAATTCTCATAAGGTGTGGAGAAGATTCCTGCAAGACATTTTTTTTTTCTGTGTTTAAGGCACTAAGTGTTTTTGTTTTTTAAGGAATCAAAACATGACACCATTACATCCTTTTTATGCGACGTGACCTACCACGAGGTGGAAACCTATGGCTGCTTACTTCAGAATTGATTGTCACTCGGACCAAACAACAAGTCTTTGGTCACAACTAAAATAGATAGGTATTTCGAGCAATCGACAGCAAAACTATTGTGACAAAAATAAAACCATGAAAAAGGTTTAGGTTAGTGATGTCTACATGACAACTTATATAGCATAATCAGTGCAAGGTCTTTGTCAAATGGCAAAGAGTGCATTTCTTAAAACTGCGAAAAAATAATAATAGATATTCCCTCTGTCTAACCTCTTATTAACTTCACATAATTACACTTACAATGACAAAACGTTCGTACTTATTGAGTTTCATCAATATAGCATAGACAGAGGGAAAACGAAAACGCATTCCAGAGAAAAAAAAACGAGAAAACGTAAAAATATAATAGTTTTTACTTATTTTATTTTTACGTCGCACATGTGCAAATATATATATACATGCAAGAGGATTAACGTAACGAAAATAAAAGCCCATGAAGGTACATGGCCCAGAAGGCCCATATGAATATAATAATAAAACTTATGACCCTGATGTATGCTTAATAATCCAATCTTGAAAATAGGTGCACACGAAATCTCATGATAAAGAGCTTTTGTGAAGACTTTTGGTTGCTATTATGCAAATTGAACGGACAAGAGGTGAAACAGCTCATGTTGAAGTTTTTCCTCAACTGCGTGATAGTTATGTAAGTTAGAATTGAAAGGTCTATGGCTTGCAACTTGATTAATGTAAAAGAGACTCATCGTGGAGCAAGGAATGATGAGAAAATCATTAAGGAGGTATGTGAGTCATTATAGTACATATTATGATGACACCTAACATGGGAGTAGAAGTTTGTTTGGTACAAAGAATATCTAAGGTGTATTTCTCTAAGCCTATCAAGTTTAAGGTATCTAAGGTCCTTGATTTTGAAGGTAACATCGAGAGAAGAGTTTTCAACTTTGATATCATTTAGACATTCTCCTGTTAATATAATGTCATTCATGTATAGAAGCAAAACTATAAGAATTAGTTTTATTAGTGAACAAAGAATTATTGATTAATAGTATGTAAGAAAGTGGTGAGTTTTTATATCATTGTTGGCTACCTTGTTTTAAATCGTATAAGAATTTAGTTAAACAATACACATGATTGTGTTTGTTAGAAGTAATATCTTGTGACATAGTTATGTAGATTTTTTCACTCGAGTTACTATATAAGATCATCTAATTGTTTAATATACTAATTAACCTTTTTTTCTCTTGTATCTTTTTTATCTCTCTATCTATTAGCTTTTTACTTTATCTTATATACTCAATGAGAGTTTTTTTTTTAAGGTAGACTAGTTTTATGACATGTATTATTCTTTTTAGGGTTGAATTCAGTTTTCATGGCTTGATCATTCAAAAAAATATGACTTTTTGGTAGTTTTTTTTTTATCAGCAATATGACTTCTTAGTAGATATGTAATTCAATTTGTGATGAGATGGAAAACGTGTATTGAAGCTACTTAATAGACAAGTTTTATATAATAATACAAAATTAAGTGAATAATGTACTTGTTAGATCTTTGTGTTTCAGTAGCATTGTATAGTATAGTTTTATGGATTTCATTATGTTTGATCATAAAAGTGATTGAAAACATTTTCATAATCCACATCAGTTTGTTTAGATGAATGAGTTGTTTAGCAAAAGAACATGTTAATGAAATATTACATTTCCGGATAGGAAAATTTCTTTGATTTGTGTATCTATTACAACATAACCCTTGGTCCCTATTTTAAAACCAGGAAATATACATGTTTTAGCACCAAGATCAAGTTTGTTCCCATTGGTTTATAAAGTAGAGGCAAAAGAAAGACATTCGAAAACTTTGGTTAAAACTGTGACTCAACCCTGTTACCATTAACTTTTTTTTTATCTGCTTTTACCATTGACGTTGATATTGGAGAGAATAAATTGGATTTCAAGGTATAAACTTCCTGATAAAATGGCACCCAAAGTAAAATCAAACAAAGTCTAATTTTAATCTTCCCTAAAGAAAGGATAAGAAAGCATGTGAAAGTCACTTTCAGTTACTAGATTGGAATCTGTCATATTGATGTGTTTTGCTTCATTCTTCCACATGTATGGGGAAATAATGTTCATTCATGTTTGGGTGTTATCCATGAAAATATAATTGATGAGGTTTAAAGGATGTGAATGAACATCAAGTTTGAAATAATATGGAAATAAAGGCTAATAATCAAAGGTTAATTAATATATCGAAGAAGTTTTTGAAAAAAAGAAGAAGTTAAAAAGTTATTTTTGTAAAGAATTCTAGCACTGAGAATAGGATAAAAAAAAACCCAGTTGTTCAATAAAATTATAAATATTTTTAAAGAAGGGATTATCGCAATATAAATATGGATAGTTTTGAAGGGTATTTAAATAGAAATTATAAAAAATGTGACTAATTGATTCGAAGAGCAATCGTTTAGTAAACATATATACTAAGAATAAGGGAACAATTATAAGGTAATAGAGGTGTGATATATAACATTGTTTTACGTGAAAAATAAATGTCTTAATTTACTTAAACTTTAACTAAATAGTTATTGTTAAATATTTTTATTTAGACCAGTAATCTATAAATTTTTAATTTAAATAAATGAAATTATAAAAAAAAATCTCAGGAAAAATAGTAAACTCTGTTTGATAATCAATTTTATAAGAAAACAATTTTACACTTCTTAAAATATCTAGCTTTCAAATTAAACATAGAAAAGTTAAAAATAGTACATTTTCATGATTTTTAGAGTTTTTTTTTAAAAAAATTCATATGTTAGATATTGTTATGAATTTTTGCATTTAATTGAGACTCACATCCTAAAGTTCAACTATCATATATAATCACATAGAAAGTTGTACAAAAGAAAAGAGAAAAACAACTACAAAAACATGAGGGATTAAATCAATCCATGCTAAAATACATACACTCAAATTCCCACAAACAAAACTTATAAATAACGAAAATAAGGGAGTTGATACTTATTATGAAAGAAGCCTAGACAAATAAAATAAGGAAAAACATTAAATAACGTAAAGTCCAATCTATTATCAATCCCAAAATTAGCAAAACTACCCACATAACGTTTGTCTTTACGAAAAATGTGAGACACAGAAGGTTTAAAGCTCTTCAAGATATGTATTTTATCCATCTTCCTCTAAGAGCCCAAGGAACAGACTCAGAACAAGAGAAAACTTGACAAACAATAATAGAATTGCATTTTAGCCACATTTGTTCATAATCATGAATCATAACATTCTATATAGTCAAGGTTCCACATAAAAAGATTTGTTGAAACCAAGATAAGTAGAGAAACTTCCCATGTACTCCCCATTACTCCCTTTGGCAATACCATTACAAGCAACATGCCTAGATCAACCTTTAGCAACACTATCAATGCTGATTTTTAACTCATCCAACAATAAGCATCCTCTAAATGACTTGGATAGACCTAATGTCTTTTTGAGATTTCGTTTTGAAAATAAAATAAACTTCAAAATAGTATAGTCACTAATATCATTATTAATGTTTTTCTTAGAAGAGTTAACTAACATTTTTATGTGCCAATGAATCGTATTTAAAGTTGTATCAAAGTTCAAACTATGTTGAAACCTTGCATGATTTATCATTTTTCATAAAGTCTAAATAATATATTTGACAACTGATATACGAATGTCTTTTCTAAGAGGACTACCTACAACATTAAAAAATGCATAATATCATTAATAGAGATAAAAACTGAACCTAAAATATTAACATATTGGTATTCTAACTCTTTAGTTTAATTGATTAAAAAAGAGATAATTGATTATTTTGTTTTTAACCTCAATAAGAACAATTTAATTGATTATACAAAAACATAATGATTAAGGTCATAAAACCTTTTAAAAATGCAAATTTTCTCTTTTCAAAAATCATTTTCTATTTAACTCATTTTAATATTTGATAAAATCTTGTGAATACCTTGTGTGAAGACTCAATAACAATATCTTCATCTTTTTTAATGTTGTTCCCCTTCAAACAAATATCATTTGTGACTTCAATGCTAGATGTTGATATCTGCGTGAGCATTAGTTGTACCCGTAAACTTGATGACTCCTTAAACTTTATAAATGACTCCTAAAACTTTTTAAATCTTTATCCCCCCTTAAGGAACATAAAAGAGAAATGTGTTCTCTGGAGCTTTCTTCTTCCGAAGGATTTGAGGAACTTTGATATTTTTCTCCCACTTTGAAGGTTGCTAGTTGTACTTGATGATATGTGAGAATTATAAGGTGCACATACTTAACACAACAATTAGTACTATATATGATGATTCTCCTTCCTCTTGTAGGTAGATCTTCAACTACCTAGATCCTTTTGTTTAAGCATCCACTTATACCTTCTTGTCATCCTGGATAATTTCTCATTAGTTGAGTTGTCAAACTCATCTTTGAAAGTATTGTCTTCTTATTCTCAGTCCTTTTGAACTCCAACTCCCTTTTATCTTAGTTGAATCCGCTTTGACGTAGGATTTCCATGAAGACCTTAGTGAGACGATGTAGAGGCTTCCATGTGCTCACAATCTTGGAGATGCACCTCATGCACTCCCAAGATTTCTAGAACATGAGCTTTTTTAGATCACAAACCTTTATAATTATTGTTGTTTTAGGCTGCCACACCTTTTGGTAAGCTCCAACAACTTTAGGTTGATCTAAGCCTTAGAGAAGTTCTTTATGAGAGCTTCTAGTTCATTTAAAAGAACTTGCTTTCTTCCAAACATATCATCCATGGTCTCAAAATCCATCATGGTGAATACTCATATTGGTGCATGAGGGTTGCAACTTTTCTCAGTTGAACATCTTCGTTCCCTTCATAGTTGATCATCAAGGACTCTCTAATCTCCTTGGCTGACTTTAACATGAAACATCCTTGATAGTTAGAAGTTCTTATCTCCGTAGTTGAATAACCTTTTATACCAAAACATGATAAAAGTACACATCATACTAGGCAGATGGTTGGACCTGAGTTGACATATGCTTATGTTAGGATAGTTGACGAATACTGTAGCTTTAGCTCGATTCCCAAGAGATCTTTAGTGACAAATGGTGAAGACATTTCCTCTAACATAGAATTAAGCTCATAGAATATTCGAGAAGAACATTAGTTTAAAGACCATGTTTGTATCGTTTGATTAAACATTTTGCTTATTAGACAAAATAAAGATAATGAGATGTTATGTCGTCTGAGAGACGAAATACTTACGTCATACATGATTTAATGCTTAACAAGAAACTTGTCTATAATAGACCAAGCATTATCATGTTTTGAATTTTCTTGTTTAAGCAATAATCAAAACATTAAAGGCTATTAATTTTTATTCTAACAAAAGTATGTGCGACTCTTCTAAATTATTAGAAATAGGTAAACCTAGAGAGTCCTAGTAGACGCACTTGTGCAATAAATCTTATTGTTATCTTTTGTAAGCGAACTCATGAAGTGGTGTCCTTCAAAGACATTGATGATCGTTGGAATGGTTGTAGCAGACATAAGCTTCTTGGGGAAGCAATGGAGGGGATCTTTTTGTGGGTTGAAGTTAAGTGGCAGTAAGCATTAGGTGATACAGTGAGGGTACCACCAAAAGGTTGTTCTATTGCTTATAAACATTGATGGAGGATAATACAACACCATGACGAAGATAAATTATTATAACTGAATGCTAATTACAGAACATAAACACCCTTGCCATTATTCCCTTTCCCTATCGAACCCTGATGGATTTGTTTACTAAATTAAGCTTTATATTGACATAACAAAAATTTACAGCATATTTTTATATATAAGGAATTTCTACTTGAAACTTTTAAACGAAAATATAAAAGAAAATTTAAAGGGAAAATGGGACTATACTAACAACTGAACAAGCCTGTTTAAGATGGTACCACTAGTTGCCACCATCAACACGTTCTTTCAGAACACTTTCTTCACTTTATTGGTATCACTAAAGTTACTTGCAGGTCCTTGTTTGTGTCTAACTCCAACACCTTCTTCCCATGTTTCATCACACCCTCCTTCTTCTTCCCCCCATTCATCTCTCACCAAATAATGCTGTTGATAATATCTAAAGGCCACAAATAGCACGAACACTGCAAAAATAACACAACTTCATCCATTATTATGTCTATATACATTGCAAATCAAACAAAAGAATCGAAATTCAAACCTAAACTCTAAATTAAAAGATGTGATGTGATCAAACATAAGTACCTGCCCAAATGCGAGCAACAACTGAGGATAAATTCCACACGAGCCCAAAGATCCCAAGAGCCACTGCTTTCTTGTGTGAGCATGAATCCCAAGCATCCCGAAATCGTCGTATCCAAAAATTTCCTTCACCACAATAGAAAAAGTGTAATGATATATTGATCCTCACTATTTTCTCCTTTACATTTTTTTTATTCTCTACAATTATAAAAAAATATTTTTTTAATTACCACATTCCCTTTAAAACAGGTTCTCAAGTTATTCTTTGGTGGTGAAACAATTGTTTTCCTTAAAAGAACAAGAAGACCAATTTAAAATAACAAAAGATACTTTTTAGCATGGAGCAATTTTTCTCCTTATTACCAAGATGAGGTTGCTTTTTAAAATATTACCATGTTGGAAAAAAATCATACCAACATAGCAAGATTTTTTCATAAAATCGTGTAAAAGTGACACGATTTTGATCATGTAAGAATAAAGTAATATCAAGATAACATAATTTTAACCATATCAAGTCGTATAAAAATGATACGATTTTAGTATATATTTTTTTTCATAATAAAATTGTATTACCTGGTCACAATTTTCAAACCTCATAAATGCAATCACATTTTAGTAAAAGAAGAAAAATTGTCCCATATTGATAAAAAAGAAGAAGAAAAAAATGAGTTTCTTGGAGAGAAGGCTTGGTTTTTAGTCTTCTTGGAGACTAACACGTGAAGAGAGACTATATTTTTAGGTTTGGTATTTGGGATTGGGGACCACTGACACCATTATGTTAATACCCTACACTGTGGTTGCGTTCCCTTCATTTCAAACTTGAATCTAATTGTCAGACACAAAGGAGACCCAATGAGCCCAAAAAAGTCAAGAATACAAAATTAAATAAAACCAGAGATGCTTCATCCATGTGATGCACAAAATTATGCTTCCATGATCACATCAAGTACTAAATCTTCAAAGTAATAAAATTAATTATCTTGAAGCAGATTTAGATTTGGAGTTTTTAACTTTATTTACATGGTTGAGATGGTATAATTGCACTATATTAAACTATTACTAGTGTTTGTTTGTTTATGCCCCACCGGATCCACATTATGATGCAGTTAAGACACCACCCATTATACAAGGAAACAAAATAAAATCATAGTTAGCAAACCGATTCTAACCTCTAACTTTTTTTTATCATTTACTTTATATGTGTGCAATTATTATTTCGTAATTTATTAAATTATATTTTTTTAATATTAAAGAAAAAAGTTGTGTATTTTTTTTTTATCATTGGATTTTTAATATTATATGAAAAACAAGACACAAATTTCACATATACAAATTTTTATATACAAAATAGATATACATAAGGGTTAGATTACAGTGAACACACACTGAAGAGAGTAGAGAGACCATTCAAACATTATAATCTCACTTTAGCACAAGCTCTTCCCGTTACTCTAACTCTAATATGTTGTTTCAAGCTTATCGAACACAAACATTGACATATATATATATATATATATATATATATATATATATATATATATATATATATATATATAATTTAAAAAATATAAAATATATGACACAAATATATATATTATATAATTATAAATTTAAATTTTTTTATTTTAAAATATATATTT
>Ga0123342_1004373_pt1 | contig 21602 bp, 8 predicted proteins | sample Turbeawhitnodule_FD_89960 | JGI IMG/M metagenome (GOLD analysis project Ga0123342, IMG submission 89960) | Root nodule microbial communities of legume samples collected from Mexico - Turtle bean Mexico white nodule | ecosystem: Host-associated > Plants > Roots > Nodule | place: Mexico: Nepantla...
TGGTGAAAGGGTTGAAGATTAAAGCCCTAAATCTAGAGAGATTTAGGCAAGGGAGTATGAATGGCACAAATTTGGCAGCATTTCAATACTCAAAATAATCTTGTGAGAACATGAGGTAGGCTCCTCCTTAAATAGCATTTGGAGGACCGGAAATGTAAATGCAAATGAAAAGGAAATGCTAGCCAAATTACATGCACATGTGAGCACATGGGAGCACATGGGAACGTTACCACATGGGTGTGCCTATGGCCGGATTTGCTAAGAGAAAAGGAGGGAAAATGCAAAGTGATGGCACATGTGAGAAGTGGCGCCTAAATGGAGGTAAGTTCTAGAATCCTTCCTTGTGTAGTTGGTTTAGAATTTATGCCCATTAGGTCTAGCTAATTGGGTCGGTCCTATGTTTACTTAGAAATGGATATTTCTAATTAAACTTAGGTTTAGCCTTTTAAGTACCACTTTGCATGTTTCATTACATTTACAAAATTACTTAAACTATGCTACTTTGACTAGAAAAGTAAGAAGAACTATCACACACTAGAGTCTATGACATGTAAAAATGTGTCCTCTTGACCCCTCTTTGACCATGACTCTGGTAGTTGCCTCAATATAACATTTTAGTGACCTCTCAAAGGATTGGTGTTGGGGCTTCTTCCATCAAAAGTAAAGTTCACCAAAATACTTTGTAATTACACACATTTGAGAGTGTGTGTTTATTCTTTTTTATCATAAGTAAAGTGGGTTAGGAACAATTTACCTTTGATATATGAGAACCAAGACTTCGGTGCACACCACAACATTTTAAGCTTACAAAAACTCCAATATTCTTTGATCTGAAGAAGCAATTAGAAAAAAGTGATTCACAATTAGGAGATAATATGCCTACTACATTTTTCGGTTGTAGCAAAAATGATGTAGTTAGTTTTCCTATAACTTAATCACAATATCTTAATAAATGCTTCCCGAAAATGGTCAACACTCATCCAATTTTGAGTATTATAATCACTGATTATGACCATAAACCAATACAAGAAAAAAAAATGCATAGGTGAATGCACTTATGCCCATGTAGGATCTGAAACATTACAATCAGCACAAAAACAATTATCTTTTTGAAACAATAAATCCTTCATTCTTCTTTTACCTATAAGAGACATGCCAATCATTCAACTTCTCAAGAAAATAAAGAGAAAATAACTTTACTTTCACATTTACATATGAAAATAAGCAGCATCAGATTGAGGGACGGTCTCAACATATCATGATCCATTTGATTTAGGAGCAGTCACAATACACATTCCTTCACGTAATTAATAATTCTTAGGGGTCATTGTAGCGGAGACTAAATGGAGAAGAGGCTACAACAACGGAGGTTAGCAGAAGTAGGCTGCAGCAGTAGACGCTGAAAGGGGGAAAAGGAGGAGAAGTAAGAAGAAGGTTATTGTTATTGCACCGTTTTAAAGGGAGTTGATTCTCCCTGCACCATATCAATTTAGATTTACACCCAACACACTCACTAACGCAAAATGTCCATTTTGTCCTTAATGATTTAAAAAAATTTCCTTCCAGATATTCATATCCGTAAGTCAAATTACAAAGTTTCGGATATACAAATTTGGAACTAATATGTCACTTCTGGATTTCACCATTCGGAAGCTTATCTGGATAACATAAATGACATTCCGGATGTCAAGATCCGTAAACAAACATAAATGAGTTTCAAATCTCTATCCTCAACACCATTTATAGCACACCATTCTAGATATGAAAATTCATAACTCATAACTCACATTTGGATATGACCATCCGAAAGCTTAAATGAAAGTTGAAAATGACCTTCCGGATTTCAAAATCCATAATGTATGAAAATCACTTCTGGATATTGACATCCGTAAACAAATGTGTGAAAATGGCATAATAAAATTTTAAAATTTTCATTGGTGCAAGTCAAAATTGATTGGATGACGGAAGCAATTGTCTTTAAAGAAAACTTTTAATATTAAGGAGTAATTTCATTTATTAATTAAGTAAAATTTTAAAAAATTAACCAAATCTATATAAGTTGTGTCGACTTCATTACCAAGAAATCGCTAGTGAATTTTATTATAATTAGATTTTATTTTATTAATTTTTTAAAATCATACCATTTTAATAATTACATTATGAAGTTGTATACAATTTTTATTTAAAGACTATTTATTTTCACAAATTAAATTGATTTGATTTGTTGAAAAAGGAAGCTTGACAAATGGGATCTCAAACGGGTTTGGTTTGTTTATCTACCCTTAATTTTGGGTGACTTTTAGTTATATTTATCAAATAATTTCTCACAGATTTTGATTTTCTTAGACTCTTGTTCATGTATAGTAATACTAATACTTAAGTATATTTCTATAAAGAAGTTTTTTCAAGTGAAATTTTAATTGGATGGTTAAACAAATATTTTTTATTATTAATTTATGGTTAATTAAAAAAAGAAAGACTATAAAACCTATTGTTAAAACTTAAAAGCACTACGGAAAATATGCTAGATGGCTAATACGAAAAAACACGAAATTAGAATAAATTAATTATTAAAAAAATTTAGAAAAGTTATATTAAGTATCATGATATTTTAGTTTTGAATAAAATTTTGACGGAGGACTCTTTGGTCTATTGAATTGTAGTCAAAATGATATCGCGTTGTTCAACAGCATGCAGCATGATCATGGATGCGCGTCACTGCTCGCATAAGCAGTTCCTCCGGTATATTTCTTTAATGCTTATAAATAATTGTTTCATTCCGTTGCATTCTCACTTCGCATTCAAATACTTCGATTGATTACAATTCCGAATCTAAATCACTGTTGTTGCGTGCTGCGCAATCTGCCACCGTTCGTGAATTTTTCATCCAATCAATTTTGAAGGAATACCGCTGGAGATTCAGAATAATGTCCGAAACGATAAGAGAAAACGATGCCAGATTAACGTCCCAAACGTCGACAAGCTCCAGGTTCTGGCCTCGTTGGATTCCCACTTCCATTGATCATATCATCGCTGCCGAGAAGCGTCTTCTCTCCGTCGTCAAGTAACTAATTCTAAACCCTAGATTTCAAATAAATTTTCGGGGATTCTGTGTTAAAATTGAAAATTCTTTATTTATACACTGAGGTTTTGATGTGAGTTTGGCTATTGATTAATTTATGATGGTAATTAATTGTTTGGGTTTTGGCAGAACCGGTTATGTTCAAGAGCATGTTAACATAGGTTCTGGTCCTCCTGGTTCCAAAGTGAGATGGTTCCGTTCAGCTAGTAACGAGCCGCGGTTTATTCACACCGTCACGTTTGACAGTAAACCTGGTTCTCCTACGCTTGTGATGATTCATGGTTATGCTGCTTCCCAGGGGTTCTTCTTTCGCAATTTTGATGTGCTTGCCTCTCGATTTAGAGTCATTGTTATTGATCAACTTGGGTGAGTGAGTTGTGCTTTTCTTCATCATAATTTTGCCGCATTTTATTGTTGTCTCAAACTGCTTTTCTGGTCGGTCTTGTGCTCCATTTTATTCTGGAAAAGGATAAGTGGATTGGATATATAATAAAAAGATGGGTGCTCAGTCATCAATCTTGTTTGAGCCCTTTAATAGGTCTGTTGCACTTCTCGAGATGGGCTACTTTTGTTTATTATGGTAACTGAGGGGAGAAGCAGTGTCAAACTTTGGCTTTCTAATTTGCCTTGTGCATATGATTGTGTCTTTCTTTCACTCCTAATTTTAAAACTTATTTTGCAGATGGGGTGGATCAAGCAGACCTGATTTTACATGCAAAAGCACTGAAGGTTAGTTAAGAGTTATGTTAAGAATGCAATGATACAGTTGGTTTGAGATTTGAATGAAGTTTTACAATGTTGTTCAACTTGGAAGTCGCTACTGTGACAACTTCTTAGAAATCATAATTGGTTGTTGATCATGCAGAAACTGAGGCATGGTTCATTGATTCTTTTGAGGAATGGAGAAAAGCCAAAAACTTGACCAATTTTATACTACTTGGACATTCTTTTGGTGGTTATGTTGCTTCTAAATATTCGCTCAAGGTGAATCTCTTCCCACATTGTACTGCACAACTTTTTTATTTTCTTTTGTTGATTGTTCTGATGCCTATTGCAATCATTTTAATATAGCACCCTGAACATGTACAACACTTGATTCTGGTTGGATCTGCTGGATTTTCATCAGACTCAGATGCAAAGTCTGAGCGGATTACAAGGTTTCGAGCAACATGGAAGGGAGCACTTTTGAATCATCTATGGGAATCTAATTTTACACCTCAAAAACTTGTCAGGTAAAACTACTATGTCTCTGTTATCTTATCTGTTAGTGCTTTGGGTGAAACAAGCTTGTGGTGACAAGGGGTTGAATCTACTTGAAAGAAGAAATTTGATTTCTCTTTATGCCACATCTAACATTCAATCGGGTTAACTTTAATGCACTAGTTTTGTTTGTCACTTGGTTTATTTATAAAATTGGTACAAAAAATGTCATATATACAGAATAGGAATCTAATTGAAATAGAAGGAATTTGGTTAAAGTGATCATTGGCTATATACAATTTGTTCGTTTTTAAATGGAATAACTTTCCGAGCAATTCAGTTCTCTGGTACATGGATTAAATGCAGGATTGGATATCCAAATTATATAAATACACTTACTAGAAAAGAGGATAAACTCTTATACAATATAATGTTTAAATTCATTTTTTGTAATAAATTTAATAGAAAAGAATGTTACCAGAAAATAGAGAATATATTATTTTGTACAAAAATGATTGATTATATGTACATGTTTTGGATAAAATACTTCTTTCATTTTTTCATGACTTTTTCTTAATAAAACTTTGGATCACAATTGCATTCCAACAGCATTGTTATATATAATATATACATATACACACATATGTATAATCATTATTCTTTAATTTTTTTTGTCAACAAACATGAGAACGCATATTTCATACAATAAAGCATTAGTTTTTCCCAAGTTGAACATTTGATTTTATTAAGTTGTCTTTGTTTAATATCTTTCTTATATATATTTGGCAGAGGTTTAGGTCCTTGGGGTCCCAACATAGTTCGCAAGTATACAAGGGCTAGGTTTGGCACACATTCTACTGGGGAAATACTGACAGAAGAGGAATCAACATTGTTGACAGGTATTGCAAGATAATTCATTGAAACATGGAATAGATGTAAGAGTACATTCTAATTTTAGTCTTCTGTGCTTTGAAGATTATGTTTACCACACATTGGCGGCCAAAGCTAGTGGGGAGCTGTGCTTAAAATATATTTTTTCATTTGGAGCATTTGCCAGGATGCCCCTTCTTCTCAGGTTTGGTGATTATTCTCTTCCTATTGTTAAATTACAATCTGTCTTCAACTGATTCGTTTTTACTTTGTTATTGTACAACAATGTATTCAGATTTCTGATGTAGTCTTCTGTAAACTGGAGTTCAACAATCACATGTCATAATTAGAATAATTTTTTATTTATAATACAAAATCACATATACATCACTGTTTTTCTGAAACAAGTTTTTGGTTGAAAAACACTGCTTGAGACATCTTTAAGTCAGTTTCGTCCAAGGATGGGTGGACTCCTGACAGACATTTGAAAAAGTGTACTCACTCTTTTAAACTTAATTTTCTTTATGCAAATAGACACATTCATTTTAGTTCTGTTTTAATTAATCCTCCAACTTTACTCTCTCTGCAAATAAATTCCCTAGATTTTCATTTTGTCCTAATTAATCCTTTAGCTTTATTTGTTTTTATGCATAAACATCAATTTTAATTTCATCTCAATTCTTTTTTGAAGCTAAATGAATTATATTAAAAAGACAAGAAAAAGCTAAGCACAAGGTGTAACTAAGCCCCTGTAAAACAGAAATACAACCAAATTAGGAGATGCAAAAAACTCCCTGTCACCGATACAGCAAAAAATTATCTTAGCAAAGAGACCAAAGTGTGTACACCTCTACAATATATATTCCACCAGTTAATCAATCAAGAAAAATTAATACATGTATTCTACTGGATATCGGTGCCCTACAGTCAATGTCGTGTAATATATGGATGTGATTTCGAGTGCTTCCTTGAACTCTTGTGTGTTACATTCCAAAATCCTAAATTTAGAACCACCACTGCAGTTCAAATCTGCATGTTTTAAATATATCACCGACCACCATCCACATATCACCAAGAGCAATTTAAATAAATATTAACTAATATTGAGGTCTTGCAGAACCTCAATTACAACTTCCACTCCTATTCAACTATCATATCCACCATAGAGAGTTTATGAATAAACTACTTTAGATACTCAACTATTACTTAAAATACTCATCTCAATTAATCCTTAAACCTTACCCTTTCATGAGTAGTCTCTTGTACTAATTATTAAATTAGAGTTAAACTACTAACAAAGAATAAATCCTAACAATTTATTTATTTTAAGCCTCAATCATTTATTAGTTTTATTTTATAAATCATTTACCTAACATTAAAATATAATAAAAAATAGAATTAAAAATCAAATGGACTTTTTATTGTTTCTATTATTATTATGTTTTTCTAAATTTATATTTTATTATTTTTAATACATGAAAAAAAATGGATTGTAACAAAAAAGAAGATAATGATTAATGAATGATTGACATTCAACATAAATAATTTAACTCTAATTTGATATAGAGAACTGTTTGTGAAAAAAGATTAATTATAAAGATGAATTGGAATGAAAATAAATTTCAAGGTGTCTGTTTACTAAAACATACAAAAATTTGTTCAGAGAGACCATGAGGCAAACTTAAACTTTCTTTTGCAGATTTGGTGAATATACTAAATTTTAATGTCAATGCCATACGTGGCTTTAGTCTAATTCTTGTTAAGGCTACCTGATTACTCGTTTACTTGAGGCACCACTTTTCTTGACTTCGTGTGCAATGTTTTATCGTTTTAATTTTATTTGTTTTTTCCTTTGATCACGTTAATTTTTTGGGTCACCTCTCACGTTCCTGAATGTAAAATATACATTCACGAATGAATGGAAGGTGGATCAGGAAATTAGTGAAGTGGAATAAATTAAAGTCTGTGTTTATCCTCCTCCATCGCTTTGGTCTTGTAGTGCCTCCAAGTGGAAGGTGCCCACCACTTTCATATATGGTTTCGAAGACTGGATGAATTATCAAGGTGCCCAAGAAGCTCGTAAGCATATGAAGGTTCCATGCGAAATCATCAGGGTTCCTCAGGTATATCTTTTTTCCCATTTCTCCATATGCAGAGTTATTTTTTTATGAGATTAAATATGGTTTTAATCCTTTCAAATAATGGAATGTTCACTTGTAATCCTTCTAAAAATGATCATATTATTTTATGAAAATGTCATGTATGATAACAAAGCGACTAAAATAAGAGGTGAGACAAATTTTCGTGAAGAATAATCTGACGCATTTTATGAATGAGATATTATAATGAGAGGATTTTTTTTAGAGAGATTAAAAAGAATATCACCCTATTTGCAAATGGAATAAAAATATATTTAACCTTGTTTATATTATTCTGATTAAAAATAATAATTACTTGTTGCAGGGCGGACACTTTGTGTTCATTGACAACCCAACTGCCTTCCATTCAGCTGTTTTTTATGCTTGTCGAAGATTTTTTACACTTGATCCGGACAATGAACCTCTTCCTGAAGGTTTAACCTTGGCATAGTTTAGGTCTTATTGACAATCATTCCTATATGTGTATGTATTGTTTCACTGAAGTAGAATTTACAGAGACTAATTTGTAATTGTAATTTCAACGGAAAAAAAAAAAACTAGTTGTAGTTTATTCTTTACTGAAATTTGTTCTATCAAAAGCTTCTTACCCATTATTTGATTGATCTATCATGTGAAAGGCAAATTTAGGTTGTACTGTAATATGAGCAAATATTTTTCACTGTAGAAAAAAAATATGTTCTGATGTATTGGATGATCCCCTCACACTCACTATTCTGAGTAGTTGCTGCCTCTGGTTAATAAGTTACAATTTTTTACCCTTTTTCGGTTTTTCTCCAACTCTGGTTGTAGTGAAGAGATGTCCCAATCAAGAAAGGATTGGTACTGCAGCACTGCTTACAGGTTCGAGAACAACTATTCAAGTTTAAGCAGCCTCTGAGGCACTTGTTTAACCGATGATGGATGGATGTATTTTAAACTCTCACTGAGATGATAATTGAGTTCGTTCAAATTAAAAAGACAATGTGAAAAACAATGACAGTCACATGCTTTCCCTGTACTATTCACCCGCATCTCTCCCGTGGACTGTCATAGAAGGGAAAATTGAAAAGGACCCATCGTTTGCTGCACTAAATACGCCGAGTGACTCTGAGTCTGGCAAGTGCAGAAGTGCATGAGCTTTTAAATTCCGGGTTTTTGGTTGTGGGCCATCCTTCTTTCTTACATATTCAAATGAATTCAACATTGACTGATGTTTTTGTTTTCCTTTCAGCCATGCACTGCAATGCAATGCAGACCTACACCATCCTATTTATTGTATCACACAAACAAACAACGTAACATCTTACCGTCTTTTCCAATTCAACTCTGTGCTTGGGAATTGGATTCCTTAACTGGGGTCCATCACACACATCATATTTTTCGTGCCAATATATAATTGCTTCACAAAATTAGTGAGGTTGCGACAATGCACTAGGAGGGTCCACGTTCTGCTCATAACTCCTCTCAAAATCATCGAATGTAGTATTTAGTCTTCTTTTCACCAAGATATAATAAGATGATGGTGACGTTATAAATATTACCATGGACCCCACTTGGCAGTTATTGTCATCATCAAATCTTAGTCGTTTCTATCTGGATTTTTCCTCTACACATATATTCTTCAAAACAACAAATAAAACTCTAACTCCTTTCCCCGGTTAACAAAGTACTAATACATACACAAGTAATGAACGATATAATTATGTTCAAAAGTACATGCTACAATAACATAATATACGAAAAAATTCAATAGAATCGATTCATTATAACATATATATATATATATGATACTATTGAACTTGTGATTTGGAAGGCAGTGGAATCGCCATTGCGAGAGAAGCTCGAAAATGAACTTCTCAAAGTGTTAGTGATACTGCTCCATTAAAATGTTGAGCCAAACGGTTGTATGTGCTGTTCTGACCCCTAATTCCTTATTCCATTTGACTCAAATAAAAACTTTGCACTTGAGTTTTTTTATGAAGTTTTTTCGTTCGCCAACCTTTATTATTATTATTTAAAGTTAAAAAAATATTATTAAAAACAAATGTAGAATGAAAGGAAATATCTGAAATCCGACATATTGAAACGTCTTATTCCCCTTTTTCGATGCGTCTGTCTGATCCATTCCAAGCTCCTCCATGTCATCATAACGGTAACTTTCCTGGATGCTCCTGACTCGACACGTGGGCACATGGCTTTGTGCGACGGCCATCATGGAGCTCCTCCTTTTGGCGGGAATCATTTGGTCCTTCTCTCGCACAAGCAATTTCGTAGTGAGCGTTATTTGACCACATGAAAACGGCGCCGTTCGTCAAAGCCGCACGGATTCTTCTTTTGGCGCAGCCAACAGTAGTAATAATAACAGCACTCCATAGAAGCCCCCTCCAAAATTTGGTTAATTTAATTGAATTCAGCAAAATAACAATACAAATTGTATACAAATTTAAAGCGAAGATGAACAATAAAAAATCAAGCAGGAGAAGGTAGTGTTGTGGGATCAGCTGATGATGGGATTTCCGGTCCGACCCGGCAACCTTGGAGCATGAAAGCAACGTCAGACATAGACGGTCGATCAAGAGGATCCGTTGCCGTGCATAGGAGACCCACTTTCACACCCAACAAAAACTCTTCCCATTCCGATGACTCTGGGTCCAGCTCAAGCAACCCTGGCTCCAACAACTCCGATATTTGGCCCCTCTGTAACTGCTTCTTCACCCACTTCACTATGTCCTCATCCTCCGTGAACATCACCGGTTTCTTCCCCGTTAGTATCTCCAACAACACTATCCCAAAGCTATAAACATCACCCTCCTTTGTAGCCACCCCACTCGATACAGCTTCTGATGAAACATACCCTAAGGACCCCACTGGAGTCGACGACGACGATGCTTCTGCGGCTGCTGCTACTGTCAACCGCTCCAATCCAAATTCAGACAAATGGGCTTCAAAATCCGCATCAAAAAGAACATTTTGAGGCTTCACATCACCATGAACTATTGGCACCGAGTGCAAGAAAGCTAGCCCTCGAGCAATTCCCAGTGCAATGAGATGACGCATTGGCCAATTCAGCACATGACCATCTTGCTGAGACGCCTCTTGAAGCAGTGTGCCAAGGTTTCCATTGGGCATGTAGTCATACACAAGAAGTCTCACATCGGGTGGGCCTGCATAGTAACCACGCAGGACTGTTAAGTTTCGATGTTTCACTTTGCCCAGTGATTCTGCTTCCTTGCGGAAGTTAACCTCGTCTAAGAACCCATCAACGAAGCGACGAATTGAGAGAACCATTCCATCTTGGAAGGAGGCTTTAAACACCAGGCCATATCTTCCCCTGCTTAACACGTTCTCTTCATCGAAGTTTCTCGTCGCTTCCAATGTCTCCGCGTACGTGATCTTGTTGTTGAACATCACCAGCTTTGGTCCTCCGTTTTCCCCACTCCCTCTGCTACCTGCACTTGTTGAGGGGCTCCTTTTCTTCTCACCCGTCACCCCTTCTCGAAGCTTCTTCCGCCATCTCAACAGGCTGTAAACATACCCACAACAACACAACGCCAAAAGGCATAAACCACCCACTCCCACGCCTATCAACATTATTAGCCTTCTCTTCCTTCTCCTTCTCACCTTTGCACATTCTCTCTGCAACGGCTTCCCGCATAAACCTTGGTTCATTGAAAACACGGAAGGGTTATTGAATCTAACACCAAGCGTGTATGGAATCTCACCCTCAAGATTATTACTAGACACATTTAAATACTCCAACCCAGAAATGCTTGACAGTTCAACCGGAATTTTCCCTATCAAAAGATTTGAAGAAAGATTCAACACGGTCAAATTAGACAGTTTTGACAAGGAACCTGGAATGTGACCCGTGAAGTGATTACCATCCAATAAGAGGGAACTCATGGCAGCACACTCTGATATCTCATTTGGGATATCACCTTTCAACCTATTGTGCCCCAAATTAAGCTCCTTTAAATGAGAGAGCCGAGAGATGTCACCCGGAATATTACCCTCTAAAAAATTTGATTGCAGCTGCAACACTTCAAGTTCCGAACAACCACCAATCTCGGGAGGTATTTCACCAGAAACACCATTGTGAGACAGTGAGAGAATCGTTAAAGAACTAAGGAACCCGTAAGTTATTGGAATGTCACCAACATATTCATTAGAGCTGAGATTAAGATACCGCAGACTAACTATGCTGCTGAACCCCTCGGGAACTTTACCCCTCAAACGATTCTCTTGAAATGCCACCACTTGCAGACTAGGCAACCCAAAAACCTCAAGGGGCAACTCACCCGAGAGATTCTGCTTGCTCAAATCCAGCACTGTTAGTCTCATTAAATTCCCCAACGAAGCAGGAACCCTTCCCGAAAACCCACACTGACTCAAATTAAGAACTTGCAAACCGGTCATGTCTCCAATATTAGACCAAACTTCACCCGAAAACTTGTTATTGCTTAGATTCAATTCACTCACGTTCCCCAGTTTCATGATCTCCTCAGGAACCACACCAGTCAACTCATTATCACTCAAATTAAGCGTTTCGAGCGCAGAAAGCATTCCAAAACTAGAAGGAACCGAACCAGTAAAAAAGTTACCGGCAAGAGAAAAGTACTTAAGGTTCCTCATTTCCCCGAGAAACTCAGGAATTAACCCGGAGAAGCGATTCCCCGCAAGATCAAAAACCTTTAACAACCTGCATTTCACAATGGTAGCCGGAACTCCACCGGATAACAAATTATTCGCGACTTTAAACTCCTCCAACGCTACAAAGTTCCCAATATCAACTGGGAGAGGACCGGTAAAGAAGTTTCCAGAAAGGTCAAGAGCCTTCAACGACGTCGTCGCGCGGGTCAACCACGAGGGAAACTGCGCGTGAACAATGCGATTCTCTTTAACATCCAAAACCTCCAACACGCTGTCGCATTCCCCACTTTGCGGCGCAGAAAACCCCGTGAAGGAATTGAACCCGAGCTTCACGCTTCGCAGGTGCGCGTTGCAGAACACGGAGGTGGGGACCGAACCGGAAAACTGGTTCCGCGAAAGAGAAAGCACCTGAAGCTTCGGCATGGTTCCCAGGGTGGTAGGAAGAAGCCCGATGAGAGCGTTATCCTCTGCGGTGAGGTGCACCAGAGAGGAACAGTTCGCAATAGCTGAAGGTAGGGTTCCGTGAATGCTGTTGGAGTCCAACCAGAGATACTGAAGATTCTGCAGCGTTCCCATGGAGCCAGGTATTCCTCCAGTGAACCTGTTGTAGGAGAGGTTGATGAGCTGGAGCTGAGATTTGGATGAGAAGTTGGCCGGAATGTCGCCGGCGAACGCGTTGTCGGAGAGGTCTAGGAAACGTAGGGAGGCGGAGAGGTGGTCGGGGATTTTTCCGGTGAAGAGATTGCGGGCGAGGTTGAGGATTTGGAGGTTGGTGAGGTTGAGAAGCGGCGGAGGAATGTGGCCGGAGAGGCGGTTGTTGTGAAGGTAAATGGCACGCAGGAAGAGGCATTGGGAGAGGGAGGGAGGGATGGAGGAGTTGAGATTGTTGGAGTGGAGGCTGAGTTTGCGGAGTTGGAGGAGATTGGAAAGGGAAGAAGCTATTTCACCGGCGAGCTGGAGACGGGGAAGACGGAGGTGGTGAACTCGGTTGTTGTGGCAGACAATGCCGCGCCAGTCGCAGGGTGCGGAGGGCGTGGAAGGGTCCCAACCGTCGAGGGAACCCAGAGGGTCATGGAGGTTGCGCTTGAATGCGGTTAAGGCTTGAATCTCTAACACAGTGGTGTTTTGCGCAGTGGTTGAGGTTATGGTAAAGATGGCGAAGAAAGCGACTAGTTTGAGGGTGAAAAATATAACCGTTGTTGCCATTTGGGTGTGAATGTGGTGTTGTTGATGGTATTGTGGCGGTGGTGAGGGTGGTGATGGTGGTGATGGTGGTGATGGTGAGAGGTTAAAGTGGGTTTTTAGCTTTAGGGGCTGACAGCATTTGTTTGATTGTGTACAGTTGAGAGTTTGAGAATGGAGAGAGGAGCGTTCCGAAGATGACAAGCGTTTATGTTATGCCTTTGCTCGCTGTTGCTATTTTTATTCCTTAAATGCTTTGTTTTTAAGGCTTTTGGGGGAAAGTGTGTGCTGCTTTTCGAATCATGGCCTCTCATGTGGTCCTTCCTCACACTCTTACCTTTCCATCTTACCCTTTACTTACATTTCTCTTCTTATTATTTAATATTTTTATTCTTGGAAACAAATCAACATCTAATAACTTAGAGTCATAATATATTCTAAAGGTATAGATTATTTGATTATTTGACGTGGTATTGTGTGCGAATAAGGAGTGCGAATTTTAAAATAGGGTAAAAAAGAATATATTACATCGATTCTTACTAACAATCGGTGTAATATATTTTTTTTACTCAAAATGACTTATTACTTCGGTTAAGTTATCTAATCGATATAATATATGATTTATATTTAAAAATAATAATTTTTTAATGAAGAGTGGGTGATCATAAATGTCACATAAGTAACCACTTACAGACATACGAATAACCAGTTTTGCGAGGAACTTGTTGCTGGGTAAAAAGTTATGATAGGGTTATTACACCGGTTAAGTCATCTAATCGATGTAATATATCGTTCTTATTAAAAAAATTGATTTTTTTTTCATGAAGGATGGGTAACCATAAACGTCACATAAGTAACCACTTACAGATACACAAGTAACCAGTTTTGGTGTTGTGGAGGAACCTGTGACTAGGTAACCAGTCCTCGTGACGAAAGGTCTTACACCAACGTTCTAATAACGTTCACACCGTTTTCAAACCCTACGTTCTCCCATTTTTCTCTCCCAAAGCCACATCACCATCATGACATTTACAACAATGTCCTTACCACATCATCCATTATTTCCACGTTTGTAGCGTCAAAAGTCCGTAACTTGACAAGGGTGTTAACAAACGTTTTCCAATAACTTATTATCCTTTTCTCTTTTTATATTAATCATAAGAGAAATTAATGACACAAATATTTTTTTTTCACTTTTTGTAATTAATTTGAAAATAAAACAACTTATGCATTGATAGTATATCTTGTGCTAATACTATTATTCAAACACGTATAATCAAATATGATAAGTTTGTTAGTCTTTTCTAATAGTAGCACCTTGAAAATTATAACAGTCATAAAAATTAAGTCGTTGGCAGCATAAAATTGTATTAAATTATCGATATGTTGCCCTTAATTTTTAATTGAAAATATACTATTAAGAGGAAACTAATGTATGCTTTATCAAAAGTTGTAAATTTTAATAATTTTTTTAAATTTATGGGAAATGTTATCCAACGTTACTCTATATTTATTACATACATCGATGTAAGCTATAGTATTTCTTTTATTAATTAATAAAGAATGTATTTTGTTTACAAATACTAGTTAAAAAAGTTAAAGAATATAATTTCGATCATTTGAAATAGATATCGTGTAATTATCGCTTTTAACTAAAAACTTGTATAGATTATTGTATTTTTTTTATATATAACCTACAAAGTATTTTAAAGCTAGCAACTAATGATTAGTGTATGCTGAGGGAACGTGACTTATACCATCTTAACATTATTTTAACAATGAATTAAAATAATTATTTAAAAGCTAATTACAGAGCTACAATAGAGAGATCTTCTCTAGAATGCCTTTATATGTTTAAATAATGTTAACGATAAATTATATATTAAAAATTGTGAGTTCTGATAAAGATAATTCATAAACTTCAATACTAATTTATAATAAAAAAACGAAAAACATTATTTTTATAATTTAACTAATTACATTACAATCTAATTACATAATATTTTATATGGTATAGGTTAAGTAAATGTGCTCCTTTATTGGATATATGAATAATTTTTGGCATGTTTTTTTAAATAACTAATGTAGTTTCTTTTAAGGTGTCGGGTCATATATATAAATTGTTAAAAGTGCATTAAATATTATCGTTGTCTTTAATTAGAATTATTTTCATCAATAAAAAAATTATTAATTTTGAATAATGTGCATTCAAACTAAATAAATTAAAATATATTATTTTTTTCATATTCATTCATTAATATAAAAAATTAATAGTCTTGAAACAGGTGAATTATGTGCATATAAGTTGTTGTGATGTTTTGTGAATGACATTTAATATTATGAATGGTAATGGAGAGTACAGAAATAGAAATGGTTTCGTGAAGATATGAACTAACATTCAATATTAAAAATTAATGACTTACTTACTACAGGTATAGAATTTTACTAGCTTCCATGCAACACAGTTTTCTGTGAATTTTTTAAATTAAATTATCATTATTTTAATAATTATATTATTAATATGAAGAATCTAATTTGTTGTTTACTAGTATTATTTGGAAAAAACTTGATTAAGAAGAAAGCTAATAAAATATGAGTTTAACGAGTATACACTGTTAATGGTAAAAAAATGCATTTTTCACCAATAAAGAATCATTGGTATGATTTTTTAAATATTAAAGTGAAATACAATGTGAGTCTATTTTCTGTTTAATGGATCTTATATAAATCAGTGTAAAAATTAATGGGTTGAATCAATGTTAATTTTATAAGGTAAGTATGGTATATTCAAAGATAATTTACATAAAATTTAAGCTAATTCTTATTATTACTTTTTTATTTTATTATTTTATTTTGTAAATATTTTTAATTTTATATTTTTAAAATAAAAAAAATCAAGTTAATGTAATTTTTTTTTTCAAATTGATGTTGATCATATAATATACATTGTGACATGTATTACTTGTTATTTTTCAATTTAAAATGATTAGGTGTGATTTGTTCCAGCATCATATGTATCAATTTAAAAAAAAACATTATATTAACTCAAATTTAATAGAAAAAAGGTCGAAAATGTTCAGAACTCTTCTAGCCAATTCGAGTTGTCGGCATTTGGATAAGTTTCTTGTGGTCTCTTTTTAAGAATCTTTTGGAAATGAGGGACTCCTCCTGTGATGACACTCTGACGCTCAAGTCAGTAAAAACATAAAATTATAATAAGTATAAGATAAAATATGAGTCAAAAGTACTCCCTCTGCTGTGTATTAGATGATTTGAGATGATCCTTTATGTAGACCGAATTGTAACTTAGTCCTAGAACCTCTCCAAGTAGCCTAGGATAAGCGTGTAAAAGATAGATCCTCTTGTTGTTGTTCCCTCTTATATATATTGACCATATCCTACGTAACATAATCTGATCATGTCTTTATTGAGTCATTAAGGATGATTAAATCTAATAAATAAAGGAAGATGCACGTTTCCTGTTAAGGATAAGATTTCGATTCTTATATTATGTGTCGGGGCTCAGACCCATCACTCTACAATAACACTAAAATAAAATTGAAAAAAAAGTATAAAAATAAACTATTAAACTTAAAATTTATCTATTAAAAAATGTACACTAAGAAAATTTCTATGTTCTTCCTCCATTAAATAATTATGTTTTGTTGCGTATAATCATGTTGAGTGCAATGGCCTTTTGTTGCTCAAAATATGAAATTCATGAAAATAGAGAAAGAAGCGCGCAATCCGTAATGTGCAGCATTAACAAACTTTATTGTAATGATTAATTTGGGCAGAAAAGGAGGCAGAGAAAGAGAAACAGAGAAAGCTATCATCTCCTCGTAAAGAACATTATCCACTCTTCATTGATTTCAGGAGAAATTATCAACCTTCACTTTATCAAGGGAACTATATCAAAGTTATTTTCATTATTTTTGGGTAATTAAATTAAAAAGTACAATATCACACTCACTTTAAAAATCAACACCAACTGATTAATTTTAAATAAGTTTAAATATTTTTTTTTCATGTACTCTCATATATAAAATTATTGATAGTTTTTAGTTTAAACTTTAAATATAATGTGTATTTATAAAAAATATTAAAATAAATATTTGTGAAATTTTTGTTACCAACAAATTTAATAGAATATTAAGATATTTTATATTAATTCATCATGAATGTTATAATCGATCTATATAGGTATTATTATGCACTACAAATTTAATACAAACTTATTTTAGAGATAAAAAATAATTAATTGATATAATGATTAAATTAAAGACAATTTTTGGAATTAAATAAATTTTTTATTTCTATTATTGTTAGGTGATTTCTAAATTGGTATCTAATTAGCAACCAAGATTTTTGCTACCAAACTTATAATCTAAATAATTAGTAATTAAAACTTTAGTAGCTAATTAGATATCAACTTAAAAACTATTTAACGATAATAAAAATTAGAAACTTTATTTTTTTAGTTTTTAAAATAATCTATAATTTAGTTACTATTGCAACTAATTATTTTGGTATCTAAAAATTGGTTTTTATTTGATGATTTTCTTGTAGTGATGTTAAATTAAAAAATATTAATAAAAACTTATTTTAATAATTTAATAATTTATTTATTATAAGTATTTAAGAGGTATAAAATTTAGAAAAGAGATATAATGAGTATAGATAAATAAACACATCTGACCTTTCAAATACTAACTAACATTTGTTATTTTAATTATTATTATTTATTGTATAAATCTGTTTTCTAAGCTATCACAGTTTGTACAGGTCAAATTTCAATTATAAATAATTTGGACCTTTTTTTAAGAAAAAAAACAAGTATGGTTTTGTGATAAGTTGGTGAATTGACTTTATTATTGTCTCCTCCAAACATGAGTGAAATCACACAGACAAATAAAACAACATTTATAGTGTAGTCCTTTCAATTCCACTAGCAGATGTATGTTTGCCTTCAAGATGTTTGGACCACACCTCTTTTATAAGCAACACTTTTTCACTATTAAATTGTAACTAATCTTGTTTTTTTAATGATAATTTTCTAAAATATTATAATTTTAATTAATATATGACATTTGATTAGACTATTTCAAAAATTAAAGAATTAGTAAAATTGAATATAACTGATCGATTCCCTAATACAATATTGTGAGTAAAATAATATTACCTATATCTAAAATATATTTCTAATATAGCTAAGTTTGGGGAGGGATGAGAGACAATTTTTTTATTTACACTGTTTATATCTATGTGAAATGTTAAATTATTTGATACGCAAGTGATTTTACCTTCTTTTTTTTCAATTTTAATAAAATTTGATATGAATAATGATAATAAAATAATAATAAATCACAATTTAACAGATCAATATATAAAATTTAATTCTTAAATAAAATTATTCTCAGTGTAATATTTACTTAAAAAACCGATATCAATAATAACAACCTATTATTTAATTTTATAATCTAACAAAATCAATAAATAAAAACTAATTTTTTTAGAGATCAAAATAATTAGTTGTAATAGTGACTAAATTAGAAACCATTTTAGAAACTAAAAAAATTGGTTTCTAAATTAATTTTTATTATTGTTAAATTGGTATCTAGTTAGCTACCAAAGGTTTTAACTACCAATTATTTAAATTCTAAATTTGGTAGCAAAAACCTTGGTTGCTAATTAGATACCAATTTAGAAACCATTTAACAATAATATAAACTAGTTTAGAAACCAACAAATTATTTAATCTCTAAAATAGTCTCTAATTTAGTCACTATAACCATTAATTATTTTTTTTTATCTAAAATTGATTTCTGTTTTATGATTTTCTTGTAGTGTAATAATACATAATATATTTAAATTAATAAAATTTGTTAATAAAATGGATTAAAATAATTTGATTATGCATATTATCTAACCTCAATACCATAATTACAAAATTATCTGTTAAAATAGTGGAATAAATAAAAAAATAGATAATTAATTCATCTAAAAAATATCTCATGATTAAAAACTCCTTAAATCAGTCACAATCACAATACTATAAATCATAAATAATAGTAGTCTTTGGTTAAGAACAAAAAATTATTAAAATACAGTAATTATAAAGGAGGGGACTTCATGGTTTACCCACCCTAGAGAGGAGTTGGTTCTATGAGAATTGCATCATAAATGGGTGTGGAGGGTACCCAACATTGTAATCAATTCATGGATCAATCAACCCATTTTAATTGTGAACACAATAAGTATAGTTGTTAGATCAGTGGGTCATATAATTACTGGGTTTTCTGACTTCACCCACATCACCTGTAGAGTGGATTATACATAAATAGCCTATTAATTGTCTTTTTATACATGTTTAAATGAAAAAATGTGATTTCCAAATTATAACCATAATTTATCTTTTGTACTTCATGCTAAATTTTAATTAATGTTAACTTTAATATTATTCTCTTTAATGATTTAGTGTCCCATTATCAAGATATACATTGTTGGTGAGAGTAATTCAAATGAGTTGTTAGACAGTTAGAAAATGTATTAACTGTTTGTTATTACAATATGAAAGACACACACCTTATGTTTGTACAAACTAGTTTTAGCTTATACAACTTTAAATTAATAATATAAAGATTATTTTTTACAATTTTCTTCTTTTGCTTTTTTTTTTCATGTGTCTGGTTTCTTTTATAATAAGTTAGTATCAAGAGTTTAAATGAAATGTTATCTTGTAATGTATCAACAAGTGTGTGCTTTAATTATATGGTGGAAAATGTATCTTTCCATGTGTGTTGTATAATCTTGAAGAAAAGAGAAATGATGAGTTTAGATAATGTTATTTCTAGCTATTTACCAATGTTTGATTGTAAAAACTGATATTTAGAATCTCAAGATAACTATTATATTCAATTTTCAAAATGTTGAAGAAGTAGTGAAGGTGAAATTTCAAGAATTAGGAAACAATCTCATTGAAGGATGGAAGACAACTCTTTAATTTCTTATGTTTTCTGTTTAGCTGAAATAAAAACCAGCTTGCTCTTAGTTTAGGATAATTATTGGAGTTTACAAAATCCAATAAGAGAGTAAAAGCAAACTTGGGATGATTTGCTAATAAGAGAGTAAAAGCAAACTTGGAATGATTTGCTAATGTGTATGTGATCATATTCACTTAAAATTAGTTTATTCTCATTTAATTGATATTGTTTTTATTTATATATATGTCTTTTTATTTAATGTAGTATTTGATATTCGATTCATTAGGTATTGAAAAGTATATTTTATAATTTATAATCATCTCAAAATATCTAATAGAGCTTGAATCAAAATAACTAAGCTTTAGAAGTGTTATGAGCAAAATATTCTGTTACATTAAAAGCGTGAAAAAATACTATAAACAATAATTTTTCTTAATGGATTAGGACATAGTCAAAATGATTATATGATATATTGTGATAGTCAAAATATCACAATGGCTAGATATGAAACTAGAGAAGATACTAAACTTTAAAAAAAAATTAAGAGTGTTATTAAAGAATATTTAGAACTTAAAATATTTTCTAATGAATTAAAATATGTACAATTTTTTTTAATCACGACTAGAGATATTTCAACCCATGTAAAAAAAATCTCAATCTAAAAAGATATGAGAGTGAAAAAAAAATTTGTCAACTCATATATTCTACAATTAAGACGTGCATAATCCACGATCAAAACAATTTTGTCCATATAAAGCATAAAATATATAAAACTTATATTTCTTATTAATAATTTTTTTCAAGCTAAGTCTTCAATATATAACTAAATTCAAAATAATTTGTTTTATCTTAAATATATGAACATTTAATGAATGATTTCATTTCGGGCTACAAAATATTTTTTTTTTCTATTTCAAAGGAAATAGAAATTATTATTACCACTTACAATTATATTTAAAATAGACTTCAAACATTTCCTCTTTTTTTTCTCTTTGTATGATTTATAAATTTCCTAATTAATAAGTTGACTTAAAAAAAATGTGATTATATCACTAACATAAAACAAAGCTATACATGATTTAAGATAAATGTTTCATCAATTTAAATATCTAAAATAGACTTCAAAGAATGTCATTTTATTTTCTCTTTGTATGATTTATAAATTTCCTAATTAATAAGTACACTTCAAATATGATTATATCACTAACATAAAACAAAGCTATACATGATTAAAGATAAATGTTTCATCAATTTAAAGAGAAATTTCATCAATTATCCCTTTATATGTCTTAAAGAGAAATTTCAATAATTATGTTTGCATAAATAGATATGTTGTGACTAGATTTAAATCCAATCATATAGGTTATGTGTAAAGGTCTAGAAAATAACCTTAGAGTAGAAGTGGTATATTTTAAATGATACCTAAATATTTTATTATTAAAATGAAAATGACATATAAATAGAAAATTCAGTTATTCAGGTTTCATTTTAAAAGAA
>Ga0123342_1004374_pt1 | contig 21601 bp, 15 predicted proteins | sample Turbeawhitnodule_FD_89960 | JGI IMG/M metagenome (GOLD analysis project Ga0123342, IMG submission 89960) | Root nodule microbial communities of legume samples collected from Mexico - Turtle bean Mexico white nodule | ecosystem: Host-associated > Plants > Roots > Nodule | place: Mexico: Nepantla...
TTTGGTAAGGCGCGGGGTGGTGGTTGAAAACCCTGTATGCTGCTTGTGTGGGAAGGTTGAAGAGTCGTCGAGTCACTTGTTCTCCGTTTGTGACTTTTCTTGGAGGGTCTGGTGTCTTTGCTTTGAGTGGCTTGGAGTGTCATCCGTAATTCATTTGGATCCTATGCAAAATTTTATCCAATTCAGGTTGAGTCAGGCATTTGTTCCAGTTAATGATGTTTGAGGGCCAATTTGGGTTGGAATTGTGAGTGAAATTTGGAAGCATAGGAACTCGATCGTCTTTAATGGAGGAGTGGCAGATATGTTAGAAGTTTTTGCCTCGACGCAAGTAAGGTGTGGTCTTGGATTGCTGCAAAGTCCCGCAAAGTTTATTTTTCCTACCCCTGTTGGGTTCTGGATCCTTTGACATGTATACGACTGATTCGGTAAAACTAGTTAGCGCTTGGTTTGGTTGGTCCTTTGTCCGGCGGTTTTGCGTGCCAAGTTAGGAGTTGGATTCTAAATATTCTTGGAAAAGGATTGGACCACCCCTGAAGTGGTTCCCATTTATTTATTTTTTATTGCTGATAAAAAAATGAAAATAAGAAAACTTAGAAAATCTTAAAATTGTAAATTCAGTCCAATTTTTTTAAAAAAGGTTGTTAATTAATAACAGTAATCAAAATTTAAGTATTAAAGTGTTATTAAATAATTAAGTTAGAATACATATTTAACATTCGAAAAAATTATTTTAAATTTTCTTGGTTCGAAAAACTAATTGATGCGATAATTATTTACATTTTTTAGTAACCACGATAATGTTTTATTCTTTACCATAAGACCTATCATATTTCCTTTTCTAAAAAAAAAATTGTGATATTTTAAAATTTTGAGTTTAGAGTTAACTCAAGATCAAAATGTAGTTAATAAAGTGTCAGTTATATTCCATTTATATACACTATTTAAGTATTATTTAATTAAGTTCCACCACTACTCCAAAAGTACTTTCTAAATTTAAGGATTGTAAAAACTATTTTCTACATTAGTTAAAATTGAAAATCACCCTAACCCTGAACAACAAACCCAAGACTTGCACACAATATGCATTTCAACACGTACTTGTCCCTGCAAGGCTTCATCCATTCCTTAACTCGCAACATGACCAAACATACTTACCACTCTTGTGCCTCGTGTATCCCTATCCTCCACTCATCCCATCTTTACTTTAATTTGTATCTTCCATTTGATGGCAAAGTAACTTTTTGATTTGATATTTAATTACCAAAAATGGGTAATCTATATAGAAAGTTTTTAAATTGGTTTACAAATATCTCTCATTTAGTAGTTAAATTAAAAAATTAAAGGATAAACCGTCTAACGAGGTGATAAATTATATAATGTTAAGAAGATGATAGTATAAAAAATGTCAAATGATCCAAAGTCGTCTCCCAATTAATTCAATTGCGAATCTCTCTGTAAGTAATGAAACTTTAGCATTCACAATAAAGTAATTGGGGGTTTTGTGTTTGTTTAGCAAGAAAATATAATAGACGCTAGATGAATGAAAAGCATGTGACTCCCAAGTTCTTTCACCAATGAATTCTTCACAATAGAAAACCTATTATACCAATTGTTCTCGCCGGCTGACTTCGGTCGGTCTTTAAGTTGAGCTCCGCTTTGACTGGTCTTCACTTGGTGCTCTGAAACGCTGTTCCACTGGAACAAAAGGGGCTCTACCAGTTGATCACACTCCGACGATCAAGTCAGTGAGAGCATTCAAACTATAAAATTGCTTTCAGTCTATAGTATTTAGAAAAGCGTACCTTTACTTGGGGTCTCAAGCCCCTTTTATAGACATTCCTTCAACAATTTTCATTAATGAGAATATAATCTCAATATCCAAAATATAATATTCAACAACAATAATATCATTCAACAATAATATCATTCAACAATAATTTGTTCACCGTGTACCAGTTACTTTCGGGTACAAACATTCTTAACCGCTTTTACTTTGCATTTAATAATATACTTCAACCAATTTAATTATTTCTTTTGTTATTTTTAATTATCTTTTCTTGCGTAGATGTACTAGAAAACTTGGGCTGACCTTGTAACACACTTTTGGACCCATACCCGACCCAGGCCGAGGTAGGCATAACTCGCACAACCGAGCTGACCATACCTAAATGCTCACACCAAGGTCCCGAGCACTCCTGGCCAGTAAACCAATGAAATGATTCCATGCAGAAGATTTGCTTATAATTCTTTTTCTGAGATATTGAAGATTTAATTCTTTATTTCTTTAACTCAGATTTCATCTCCATTTTGATTCAAATAAACAACTTTCCCTTTCGCGTGATTCAGCCCACTTGTAGTGTTAGACACTTCATTCAGTCCATCTAGTAAGTGTAAGAATTGATGGCTTAAAAAAGAGGGTGGTGAATTGTTTATCAAAGATTTTCGCAAAGATTGAATAAGAATGAACCTTTATCAAACAATCACAGATAAGTAATTAAGGAAAACAATCAAACAATGATTAAGAAACTATTTACAAAATTTTAACCGGTTGAAAATACGTTTTAAACGGTTGTTTATAGCAGGAGCAAAAGCATAATTAAAACAAACAGTTATAAGGAGTGAGAGAGAGAGAGAGAGAGATTTACACAGCCAATTTTATACTGGTTCACTCAACCTTGAGCTACATCCAGTTCCCAGAACAACCACTGAGTTCCAATAGTAATCACCTACAGATTACAACAACACAACCACAAATAGGTGACCTTGAAAACCACAAGACCCACTCACCCTCTTTGCAACCACACACCTCAAGACAGAACACCCTCTGACTTAACAGGATTTCACACACACTTACAAGTTTATGAAAGTACAATTACAAGAATCATGAAAGGAATAGAAAACACCTAAGGTTACAGAAACTAGGAAGCTCCTATGATCAGATCTTGAACCAGTGCAAAACTAAACAACAATCTTGAAAACCTTTGAAAAACTTCTTTCAAAACTAATCTCAATCTCACTTTGTTTGATTTCAAACTGTGTAAAAACTTGTGTATATGTTTCAAAAGAAAAGCTATATTTAGAGCACTAAAAAACTAGCCGTTCTAGGCAACATTTATGAGCTAAAATAGTTTTGATCACATCTAAAACTGTTTAAACAGGTTTTCAAAAAGCTGTTATGAAAACACACAATCAACCGGTTGAAAAGACGTTTTAACTAGTTGAATTGGTTAGACAGTTATCTAACCAAGTCAAAAACAATTTTGAAAACCTCCAAGTTAGCTAAGTGACAAACAACCGATTATTTCGATAATTCAACTGGTTGTTTTTCTCTTTGCTTAGAAAAAACATATTTCTTTTTAAAACAGATTGAGCAAGCTTTGTGCAGGGGTCAAAGAATGATCTTTACATAGATTCTAAACACCCTAGTCTAAACCCAAACCAAAAGCAGCACAACTTCAAACTTCATCATGGATTTGAAACATCAAAACTCCCATGCTCTACAATCTCCCCCTATTTGATGGAGACAAATCCTTGGGATGCTTTTTTGGAATGTTCTTGTTTAGAATCTGTACAACCTGCATTCATGCGCAAACATAGAAATATAGGATAATCTATTCCAATCAGACAAGCACCACAAACCAATTCCCACTAGGTGATTAACATCAACCGAATCAATGTGAGAAACCAGTCAACATACAAAGGTGCAAACACAGATAAGCAATCGGTTATTTCGCAGGAATAACCGGTTGAAATTTTGTATCAGAGTTAAAAACTTTTCAAATTTCAAATATAAACCAGTTATAGCATTTTATAGCAAGTTATAGTAATGTTCATAAGCAGAAATAAATGCATATTAAAGAACATTACAATATCCAAACACTTATCCCCCTATTTGTCTTCACAAATAGACAAAAAGGAAGATTAAAAAACAACATAAAAGGAAAAGTGAAATTTTTCAGAAATTTAAACCAACAACTTAAAAGGAAGGATTGTTATCCATCTCAAATTGTAGCTCCCGAATTTGATTATGAACTTCTTTTATCTGTTCATCCAGAGTTGAAAATCTTGAGTCCATATGGTTGAATCTTGACTCACACAAATCATGGAGATTCCTTTGATTTCCAGCAAATGTGTCCTTGCGGTTGATCATTAGCCTTTCAAAAGGAGACATTGTAGTCATCCTTTCTCCCATGTAACCATCACTAGGACCAACCTCTTGAGTCTCAGCAACAGATTCCTCTTGAGTTTCTACATCTTCAGGTTCGTCACCTACATTGGTTCCACTAGGGCCAGCTTGGTCATCATCTTTGCTAACCCATCTCCCACCAATCTTGGTAAATCCCATTTTGCTTAGGGATCCATTGTTAATCTCACTTGAAGGCTTGATAACTTCAGCCAGCTCTTCTTCAATATTCACTTCAAAATAGTGTAGAAATTTAGAGATTAAAATTGTATAGGGGTAGTGGAAGTCACTTAACCTCATGGCTTTTTGCATATGATCCTTGATGGTGTGGATCCAGTTGATCTTTACTTTATTCATAATGCAGTAGATCAACAACAGATCTTCCTCAGAGAGAGTGGGGTGATTGTTCCCCCTTGGTGTGATGATCCATGACACAATGAAGGCTATGAGCCTTTCACCATGCTTTAACCCTCCAACTGAAAAATTTCTTACTTTGTAGAGGGGATTCTTTAGACAACTCTTGTAGAATTGCATCTTGTTGAACTCTTCAACAACCCCTAGATTGCCTATGTTGATTCTTATCCCAGAGAATTTCAGCCCAGTCACAACAGTCCATACTTCATTGGTGATAACCATTTCTACACACTTCACATGAGAGACAAAAGAGTCACCATTGAATTGAAGGTTAGTATAAAATACCTTCACCAATCTGGATAAATATTTCCAGTGAGCTCAAGAAATCTTTGCAACCTTTGTTCCTTTAGTAGGCTCCTCACAACATTCAGGTTTTGTTGCTTCATCCATGTAAAGGAGACAAGCTTAGGTGTGTTGACAATCTTCCTACTTCTTTCATGTAGGTATTTGTCAATGAATTATGATTCTCCTGAGAACCAGCTTTCCAGCTTCCCACCACTCCTTACAGCTATTAATTTCATTCTCTTGGCAGATGGAGGAGTTGTCATAGCTCAGATCAAAGAATAACTTAGCACACTGCAAAGAAAAATTAGAGCAGAGGAAAAAATGAAGAACAACAAATTGTTTTTGTGTGGAAACAATACCTAATAGCTCCACATTTATAGCCATAACCTTAGGTCAAAGTTGGTATATAATGGGTTGTTTTCAAAACAGAAAAGAGAATCAAATATGAACCATAAAGTTGTTTTTGTCAGTTAAAACAGAAAGTACTCACATGCTGATTTGACCAAACATTAAAAGCAGTTTTAATTTCCAAGATCAAGAGGAATCTGATTCATAAAGAGCAGTTATGACAATGATATTTTGTATTCAAAGATGTAATAAAGACATTGTTGACGACAAACATTACTAGGTTTGAACAAAATTACAAATCAGAACTCATAAATTAAAAACAAATTTGCCCAGTGCTGATAGAGTGAAAACAATCGGTTGTTTCAAAGAAACAATCGGTTGAATTTCTGCACTGATGAAAAAAATTGAGAAAATCATATTCTTAACAGCCATGCTATATGCAAACATCCATGTTTATAAGGCACATAGATTTGTACAAAAACAGAATGAATACAACCTAAACACAATCCAAGTACAGGTATAGTGAAAAATTCATAATTGAATTTAGAAACAAATGTTCAACAATACAAGAAGTTATCTTTCAGTTTTAAGGTACACATATGAAAAAAATTGAGAAAATCATATTCTTAACAACCATGCTATATGCAAACATCCATGTTTATAAGGCACATAGATTTGTACAAAAACAGAATGAATACAACCTAAACACAATCTAAGTACAGGTATAGTGAAAAATTCAGAATTGAATTTAGAAACAAATGTTCAACAATACAAGAAGTTATCTTTCAGTTTTAAGGTACACATATGTAAGCAATATATAGAATCAGGACAAAGCTTTGTCTTGCAAATAAATCTTCTTGAGATCCTGATCTTATTGACCCTTCAAGTGGATTCAAAAACCTGCAAAACACAACTTATTAGATCATAAACACTTTTGAAATCTGCTCTATCTTTGCTTTCTTTGTTGAGGCATTCTGCTTTGATATGACCCTGCTCACTACAACCATAACAAGTGTACTTATTAAGGTTAAAATCACTAGGCTTTTTAGAGTTGTACCTTTCTGAAGCTTGGCTTTTGTTCTTCTTCAAGAACTTGCTAAACTTTCTTGACAACAGACTCCTTGTATCTTCATCACTCTCACTTGATTCTTGTTGCTTTTTATGATTGCAAACTTTAAGTGCAATCCCTTTGCTGTGTTTGTCCTCACTCTCTTGGACAACCAGCCAATTCATCTCAAGCTCATGCTCTCTTAGCTTACCAAACAAGGAAACAATTGTCATTGATGTTAAGTCCTTTGATTCTGAGATGGCAGTGACCTTTGGCTGCCATGTTCTATCAAGACACTTCAAGATCTTGATGTTTACCTCCTCTTTATCAAAAGACTTATCAAGACTCATCAAATGGTTGACAATGTGAGAGAACCTTTTCTGGACATCATATATGGTCTCTCCTTTCTGCATTCTAAAGAGCTTATACTCTTGGATAAGAGCATGCTTTCTGGCCCTCTTGACATCATTTGTCCCTTCATGTGTGACTACAAGAATGTCCCACATCTCCTTTGCTGAGCTACATTGTGATACCCTGAAAAATTCATCACAACTCAAAGCATAGGTTATTATATTTTTAGCAATCCAGTCAAACTTTGCTTTCTTGCTTTCAGCCTCAATCTATTCAGATGAAGGTTTATCAATCAAAACCTCATCTCTTTTAACTTGAAGTATAAAGGGACCATTTTCAATTGTTTCCCAAATACCCTTACCAGTTGAATGCATTAAGATTTTCATTCTTACCTTCCAAAATTGGTAATTTACACCAAAACACAGTGGTGGTTTGTTTATGGAAGCACCTTCCCTAAAAGGCAACTTGTCAGCCATGTAAAATAAATTTTCAGAAAAAAAAACAAAACTTGAATATCTTTCAATAACCTAGCTCTTGATGCCAATTGTAAGAATTGATGGCTTAAAAAGGAGGGTGGTGAATTGTTTATCAAAGATTTTCGCAAAGATAGAATAAGAATGAACCTTTATCAAACAATCACAGATAAGTAATTAAGGAAAACAATCAAACAATGATTAAGAAACTATTTACAGAATTTTAACTGGTTGAAAATACGTTTTAACCGGTTGTTTATAGCAGGAGCAAAAGCAGAATTAAAACAAACAGTTATAAGGAGTGAGAGAGAGGGAGATTTACACAACCAATTTTATACCGGTTCACTTAACCTTGAGCTACACATCCAGTTCCCAAAACTTAGTAATCACTTACAGATTACAACAACACAACCACAAAGAGGTGACCTTGAAAACCACAAGACCCACTCACCCTCTTTGCAACCACACACCTCAAGTCAGAACACCCTCTGACTTAACAGGATTTCACACACACACTTACAAGTTTATGAAAGTACAAATACAAGAATCATGAAAGGAATAGAAAACACCTAAGATTACAGAAACTAGGAAGCTCCTATACTCAGATCTTGCAAACTTTTGAAAAACTTCGTCTGATAACTGTCTAGCAAAAATAAATCTTAAAATAGCAAAGACTATATAGTAAAAAAAAATATTTAAGATAAAAATAAAGAAAAATACTATTAAATATATATATATATATATATATATATATATATATAACAAAAATGACCTATTAGATGGTTAGCTAAAAGAAACCGACCCTCTAGATTATCAACATTTATTCTACAAAACTAGACCATCTAGAATAACAAAAAAAAGTTGTGATTTACAAGGCACAATCAACAAAGAAAAATTTAAAATGTATTATTTTAATTTTTTTTAACAAAAGTAACTAAAAACAACTTATTAAACGATGACCTTCTATCTTACAAGAAACAAAAATGGGCCATCTGATGTAGAAAAATAGTATCAAAATTGTAAAAAGAGTTAAAAATAGAATATATCAGACAAAAACAAAATATTATCGTTAGAAAGAAACTGATCAAAGTAAAATTTCGCACCCCTCCTATTTGAATCACACATTGTCTTCAATATGGCAAAGAGTAAAAACAAAAAAGGAAAAAGTGTTCAGAATAAATTAAAAATGCTCTCCTTTAAAATTTGAATTATGTAATTTCATCCTCTTCAAACATTTGTTGAGCAAGATCCAAGTATGTTGTGCCCATGTTGTCTATATTTGCTAATAGTTTATTCTTTTGAAAAATCTTCAATTTGTGCCCATTGACTTTGATGTTGTGATTTACCCAGGTGTATTCTATTCCCTTCTTTCTTGATAATTGTATTTTTGTACTTGTGTTTCCAAAAATTGTTGTGTTCATGAGGGGATAATGATCAACATTCTTGGTGTGGTTTTTGCCTAGGAGTGGTGTGTATTCTTGAGGGGTTCAAGATCATCACTCTTGGTGTGTGTAGCTTGTAATCTAGGGTTGATTACATAGTGGATTCTCAGTGGTTTCTGAGGACTAGATGTAGCTCAGGTGTTGAGTGAACAATATAAACATTCTGTGTGAACCTCTCTATCCTTACACTTTTTAAACTGCTTTAACTTTGTTTTATAAAGTGTTGATAAAATCAACCGGTTGATTTTTTGCATCAAGCTTAAAAACGGTTTCATATTTGGCTCGACAGATTTTCCATTGATTAATTATTCATAGCCTTTCACTCTACCTTCAATACTTACGAAAATCTTTCAAAAACAATTCACCCCCTCTTGTTTTAGCCCTATAATTCTTACAGAGGTAAAATAGGAAAGACTAAATAATTTACAATATCAACAAACTATAGAACTTTAGTGTTCAAAGAATATAAACATTCATCAAAAAAATTATCCCTAAATGGTAAGGGATCCATTCTCCCTTCATATTTTCTTAGGTGATTAACTACTTGATTTATATGTCCTCCTCTATCCTTGATTCTCATATCAAAATTTTACAAAGCAAGCAACATCCATGTTATGAGTCTTGCCTTAACATCTTTTAAGAAAATATTTAGTGCAGAATGGTCAGTAAACACAATAATTTTGAAACCAAGGAAGTATGACCCAAATTTATCTTTTATTTTTCATGAAAAAATAAATTAACATGATTTTACTTTACATCAATTTGTGAAAAAATAATTACAACACTTTTATGATATGAAAATTCTAGTAATAAAAAGTTAACAAATATTATTGAAAAATAAAAAAATGATGTAATTTATCTTTTTTTAAGCAATAAGAATATTATTTGTTATTTTAGGGTATTCGTTAGCTTCACCTATAAAAGATAAACAATTTATTAACACTTCCCTAAATTACCAAAAAATCTTATTGATAAAATATATCCTCATATTTTTAAATGGTTACAAGTAATACTTTTTTTTCTTTCTAACCGTCATACATCGTGCTTTTTTATTAGATTTAAAATATAATTATTAGTTTATTATAAATAAAGAACTGAGATAAAAAAAAAAGATAAAAAAGGAAGACAAAGAGTATGAGAAAAAATATTTCTTCTATTTTCTTTCCTTACTGAAATCAAAGCAAAGAGTTTGAATATATACAAATAATACACTCATTCTATGTCTAGTTAAAAAGACCTAATGTAAAATAAAAGTCAGTAAAGACTAGAATAAGAAAAGACAAAATAAAGACTAGACATAAGTACACAAAGAAACAACTAAGAATTAGAAAAGGAAAAATTAATATTAGCTTCCTTAGAAGCCTTGTATCCATATCATTTGTTAGCCCCAACAAGCTGGGAAACAAATATTGATGAGACCCAGCTTGGAACAAATACTCTTGAAAGATTGAGGATTTAAGACTTTGGTATAAATGTCAGCAAGTTGTTTTGTGGTAGAAATGTGAAGCAAATGTATGAGACCCTTCTTCAATTTTTCCCTAACAATGTGACAATCTATTTCTATGTGTTTCGTACGCTCGTGAAACACTGGATTTGCTGCAATGTGTCTTGGTGAGTCATTGTGACAATACAAAAGAGATGGTTGCTCAAAAGGAACTTTGAAATCTTGAAGAAGATAAGTTAACCATTGAATTTCATATGTAACAGTGGTCATTGCCTAGTATTCAGCTTCACAGGAACTCTTTGATATTGTTCCTTGCTTCTTTGATTTCCAGGATATAAGGGACTTCCCAAGATACACACTAAAACCAGTCACTGATTGTCTTAAATCACTACATATGTCCCAATCACTATCACAAAATGATATTAAATGAGCAGAAGTGATGAAAGAAAAAAAAAACCAAGACTCGAAACTCCTTAAGAACTCTAATTGTTGCATTATAGTGAACAATTGTAGGCTCAACAAGAAATTGAGAAAGTTGTTGCACATAAAATCTTATGTCAGGTTGGACATTACTGAGATACATAAGTTTTCCAATCAATCTTCTATAGTCTTGAACATCTGGGAAAGGAACACTTCTAGTAGAAGATGATTTTGCATGATTATCAATTCGAGTAGGTGCAGGTTTGCAGGCTAAAAGACCTGCATTTGTTAACAATTCCAGTGCATATTTCCTTTGATTGATCATTATCCATTTCTTACTTTTTGTTATTTCAAAACCAAGAAGATATCTTAAATTACCAAGACCTTTAATCTTTAATGTTTGATTCAAGGCTTGCTTTATTTGCTCAATCTCCTCTTTATCATTTCCTGCCAATATTTATCATCCACATACACCAATAATGTTGTAAAAGATCCTTCAGAAGAATTAATGAATAGGGAATGATCATTCATAGATTGAGTATATCCCATAAAAAGCAAAAAGGATGACAATTTGGAAAACCACTCTCTGCTGACTTGCTTAAGGCCATATAAAACCTTTTTTAATTGACAAACTTGTCCTGATTGAATAGAAGTCAATCCAGGAGGAGCAACCATGTATACATCTTCTTTCAACTCTCCATATAAAAATGCATTGTTGATGTTTAATTGTTTCAATTCCCAATAGATAGAAGCTAGAGAAATAAGCAACCTTTTGGTGGCCGTCTTTTCTACTGGAGAGAAAGTATCAAGATAATCAATGCCTTCTATTTGTGTGTATCCCTTTGCTACTAGCCTTGCTTTATACCTTTCAATTGTCCTATTAGCCTTATATTTTATTTTGAATATCCATTTGCAACCTATGGCTATTTTTTCTTTAGGTAGAAGAGCAATCTCCCGTGTTTGATTTGACTCCCAAGCATATATCTAAGATTCTATAGCTTTTCTCCAACAATCATGTTTTATAGTTTCAGAATAAGTGTTTGGCTTAATATGTGAAGAAAGAGACATAACAAAAGATGTGTAAGAAGGTGATAAATTGTTATAAGACAAAACATAATTCAAAGGATATTTAACTCTTGAAGATATATTGGAAACATTAAAAGTACATTGATAGTCCTTGAGATACTCAAGTGGTTTATTTATTTATTTTGGTACTCATTCAGATAAGCTGATCTAATTCAGAATTTTGTTGTGTCATAATCTTCATTGAGGTTTTGGTCTATATGGGAACAAACTTCTTCTGGAACCTCAATGTCTGACTCAATTATTATTACTGTTATTTCAGCATTATCACAAGGTACAATAATGGCTTGTGATGGCTGACTCAAAACAGGTTAATCTGTAGTAAACAAAATTTGATCATGAATGTTAGGACTGTTAGTTTCATTACTAGTATCTTGAACCCTTTGATATGGAAAAACATTTTCATAAAAGAAAACACCTCTAGACACAAAAATTTCTCTAGATTGAATATTCAATAGAACACATCCTTTTGTCCCATTTTTAAAACCAATAAAAACACATTTTGATGTCCTTGGATTATTATTTTTTTTTTGACAAAGTGTTAGCATAACACAAAGATCCAAACACCTTTAATCTCTTAAAATATGCTACAGTTTTGTAAAGCATTCCATGAGGAGAAGAATAATTTAAACAGGTGTTGGAAACATGTTTATAATATGCGCAACATGTATCACAAAATATAACCAATAAATTTAGGGTAAAGGAGATTGTATCATGAGAGCTCTTGCTACATTTAATATATGACCATGTTTCTTTTCAACTATGCTATTTTTTTGTGGAGTATTGACACATTATATTTGATACACTATTCCTTTGTTAACAAATAAATTAGTCATAAAAAATTCAGTTCCATTATAACTTATTATTTTTATTCTTGGTTCAAATTGTGTTTGAACAAAAACAACAAAGTTTTCCAAAGTCTTAACAACTTCAGATTTTTGTTTTAAAACGAAAATCCACATGTACCTTGAATAGTCATCAACCATGGTCAAGAAATATTCATGACCATGAATTGATGGTATTGAGTACGGTCCCCACACATCTACATGAATCAATTCAAAACATTTTTTAGACTTAGATGTACTAATAACAAATGAAAGTCTTTTTTGTTTTGCAAAATGACAAACATCACAAACAATTGATTTGTTATATTTAACAAAAAGAAATTTAGTCATTATAACATCAATACATTTGTTAGAAACATGTCCTAATCGAAAATGCCAAAGGGTTTCTAGATCACTAGCACTGACATTAACAGTATTGATGGTATGTGCATATTTGATGGGTTTGATTTGAAGTTTTTGATAGGATGGGATCCTGAGTATATAAAAATATTGTCAGTGGACTTGGACTGTTGTAAAAGAGCTAACAATGTTTGATATTGCTCAAGAGTAAAACCAAATTGTTGAGACTACACTTTTGTCTTTGAACTAACATAGTAAGAAGAAAAATTTTGTAAAGTAAAGAGTTTGAATATATACAAACAGTACACTCATTCTAGGTCTAGTTAAAAAAATTTAATGTAGAATAAAATCCAATAAAGACTAGAATAAGAAAAGACAAAATAAAGACTAAACGTATGTACATAAATAAATAGCTAAGAATTAGAAAAAATAAAATTAATATAAGCTACCTTCTAAAAGTCTTATATCCATATCTTTTGTTATAATTTAAATAATTAGATTATATTTTAAACTATATAATTGTAATTGCATTTATAATTAAGAATTGAAACTCTATGGAGTACAAACATCAAATTCAAAATAATAAATCTTTATTAGTTGTTAGGATGTGTTTAATGTGAAATTAAAATCTTGTGTTTAATTTTATTTCCAAAACTCATATATGAACCCAGAATAATTACGAAGTTGGGAAGAGTATAATTGAAATAATTTAGAAAGTCTTACAAAATTATAGAGGATTGCACACCACCTGAAATTATCGAATAATGACTCTTGAATCATGATGACTTTTTTTTAGTGAGTTAAGGTTTCTATCGTGTATCATTATTATTCTATAAGATATAGGATTTGACATTGATGAAAAGTCACTGAGGCGTTTATTGGAAAAAAAATTAGGGAAATGGTTTTTGTATTTGATTCATTTAACATAAAGTACTTGAATAATGAAAGAACATGTAAAAGAAACTAGAACCACCTTTAAAAGAAGAAGAAAATAAAACTGGTCAAATTAGTTTAAAACTGATAAAAAAATTAGAATATTCTTTTTACTATTTAATGAATATTTTATCACAATTCATTTATAATTATTTTTTAGATAGTTAAATAATCTAGATAACAAATGTCACCTACAATTATCATCTACATTTTTTTTATTCAATGTTTTATTTTTTATTTTTTTATCTTATATGACATACAACATGGTAATTTCATATATTTTTTTACTCGTTATTTTTGAAGTGTCTTATTTTTAAAAGATTTTTATTGTATCGTATTTTTGTTTCCAAATTTAAAACAACATTAATTTTTTACATTTTATTTATTACGTAATATATCATTATTCAATTATCACTAATTAGACAATAATTAAAATATGGTACATATTATATTTTTCAAATATATGATTTACAAATTCTAAAATATAATGAGCATCATCATTTATAGAATAAGCTCACCCAAGGGAATCTTAATTAGTCTAAAAAAGTGTATTATACGAAGTAACTTTATTTTAGCCCAGAATCTTATAAACCATGTAACATTAGATATTGGTTTATGAATTTGAATGCTCACTTTTTGGCAGATATTTTATACTCCAGTAAAATTTGTGAGCAATTAAGTATAAAAAAAATGCAGAGAAGTGTCTGGCCAATTAAGGACATAAAAATATACACAAGTAGTAGTGAAAAATACATAGCACTTTATGTAATGAAAGCTTAATATTAAAATGCAATCTCCAATGCAGTTGAAGCACTTGGTTAGAAGGGCATTAAATTAAAATTTACATAGAGTTGAGAAGTTGACCTATTAGAGAATAATAATAATAAACTAAAACCAAGTTCAAAGTAAAGGGGAATTTCAATGATTTTGCTCCCACATAATTGGGGCAATTTGTTGATGTGTATATATTGGAGAAGAGTAAGCACTGACGCTAATACGCAATGAAATGAAAGTTCAAGTGGGCTTGAGCTTGGGTTGGGTGGGCCCACCATGTCCCCTTTTTGTCTAGGGGCCCACATTTCTTTTTACCCTGACAACAAGTTTGGGTCTTTGGGTGACCATGGTTTAGTTGACTTTTTTGTCTTTGGATAATTCCCATAAAGTACTCTACTCAACCAAAAGCTGCAAAATTATCTTTTTCTCTCTCAGGTTGGTTAGGATAAAGTGTAGGGTTGGAAAAATTTTATAGGGTATGGTGTGGACATCAAACTTTAGGACCTTCACATGGGGATTCACTCAATTTGCCTTGTAGCCTTCTTTTGGTAAGCTAAAGAAAAGGTTGATCAAAGTAGGAAACAGAAATATTGACACAAAATCAGCTCAAATTTTATGTTGTTTTTGTTTTGAATGAAACAAAGATAACTATTATAGTTTGTTAGGTCTCTCTTTAAACTTATCACCCCTAAAGATTTCTATCATTAACTTCAAAACTACAAGGACAAGTCAAACATAAATTTTGAAGAAGAGCTAAAATCATATAACTTTTTAAAATTTTAACAACTTTAAAAAATATTTTTTAAAACATAAAAAGTAAAAATAAAAATAAATATTTTCATAAGCCAAACAGCACCTAAAAATATGTCAACCCACAAACTTTAAAACTTTGTCATCTCTATTTCAACCATACCTAACCACACCAACTTTATTGATGATTCTTATTTAAATTGTCTCTGCAATTTATACTTATATTCAATGAATAATGTTTGAGTTGTGTTGATGATGAGTTAATGGAGTGAAGTGTAACAAGTTCTGAAAGGGAAAAGCCCCCATTGGCCCACTCCATATGCTATATTAATGCTGTCTATCTATCACCATGTTAAACAGAGAAGACTTTTTTTACAAAAAAGAAAACATTCTGGAGGGTGGCCAGAAATATAGACAATTATTTATATCTATCTTCTTAGGTTGGTCGTGCATAAACCTAATGGGTCATTTCATCACTTTATTGTTGTTGTGTATGTTGTTGGGGAGGGGTGTGTCCTTTTAATCTAGAACACTACATCTGTGCTAGCTCCTCGCAGAAAAACATCATGTGAACCTACAGTTTTTGTATTTGGAAATGTTTCTGACAGACCAATTCTCATGTTTCTATAATGTTTATAAATTTAATTAATCAAAACTTCAAACCAAAATAATAATAAATGTTGCATTCAACTCTATGTTATTTCAATGCTATTTGAATTACATAAACTAGGATTTCATTGATGAAACATTTATTATAAAAAAAATCATTAAATACAGATTAACAATAACTAATTGTTATGTTAATTAAATTATATATTATTTTATAAATTAAAAAAAAATATTGCTATTTAAAGTATTTTTATTATTAATAAAATTTATAAATTATTTTTTAATTTTTATTTAATTAGTTATTAAGGTTTTAATTATCAACTTTAGAATCTAAATTAATTGGTAGTTAAAACTTTGTATCTAGTTAGATAGAAATTAAGAAACTAATTTATAAATTTTATTAATATTAAAAACTACTTTATATATCAGTCATTTTTTTAATATCTAAAATAATTTATAATTTAGTAGAACTATTTTTTTTATCTTTAAAATTAATTTTTATTTAATGATTTTGTTATAATAATATTTCTATTTAATAATTTTTGTTCTACTAAGAATCGAGAAGCTAAAAGACCGATCACCCTATGCGGCAATACAACCTTTCGATCAAAACAAGTATCATGCTAATTTGAAGATTAAATAGATTGAATTTGATTAAAAGAGATAAAGTATGGTTAAAGGATCATTGGGTCTATGCTAATCTTTACATCAACACAAAGTCCAGTAGAAAAGTATAAATAAGAGGGGACCCCATGATAAAAGGTATTGATTGTTTTAATTCTGAACAAGATAATCAGATACATTTCAGTTGACTTGAGTGTGAATGTCTTTGCAGATACTCCATCTTCACAAACATACCCAAAAAGACAATTGAAGAACTAAAGAGAGAAGACGAAAGGAACTTTATAGAAGATATTCGATTTTCAGATTGTAAGAACAATTTTTCTTGTAATAACGGATGAATTAGGGATGCTTAGTTCTTAAGAAATTTTACTCTAAAAGGTAATAAATAACTTTGATCGTGAAATTGTATAACGATTCTTTGGGTCTCTAAACTATAAAAGAAAACCTTCTGATATGTAATCCGCAAATATTTTTAAAAATAAAGCAATCACTATTAATTATACTCATGTATTTAGAGACTAAGATCATAATAAATGATTAAATTTAGACACGTAAACGAAATAATTAGAATTTTTAATTTTCTTGAATTTCAAGCATTAATATATGACAATGCATATTACACTTTCATGGACCAAAACAGTGGTTTATTCTTGAAAGAAACATATTTAGCAATTTAACAAAGAATAATTCATTAACAAAATTCTTTGATTATTTTTTTAATATAGTATTAAGTTCACTTGAATGTTTTCTTCATATTTCATTAATGAAAATCGTTTGTATTTTTTCCAACTTCTATAATAGCATAACTAATAGTAGACTATTGTTGAGAAACTATTTATTAAATTGGTTCAAGCATATACTAAATCAAAATGGAAAATAGAAAGAAAAAGTCTAACGGTAATATCATGTTTACAACTTAACAACATGTCTAACACTAATTTTGGATAATTATACTAGCACTCCCCTTTAATCAAAATTTTAATTGATTTCGTTTCCAACAAATCTTAGTTTTTCAAATCTCACTTGCTTAAGTGACTTATTGAAAACATCTACTACTTGTTCTTCAGAGGAACAATGTACAAGTTCTAATTTTATCTTTGTCACTTCATCTCTGAAAAAATGAAACTATATTTCTATGTGTTTGTTCCTACCGTGAAATACTAGATTTTGGATAGACTTATACTTGATTTGTTGTCAACAAACAATTGTTTCTTATATTTAAGTTTCAGTTCTTCCACCAACGCATCTAGCCATAAGCCCTAACATGCAACTTATGCAGAGGTTATATACTTAGCTTCACATAAAGATAGTGCTACAATATTGTCTTTTTTAGCACCAAGAAATTGGTGCTTTATAAGATACTTTAAAAAAATAGCCAAACGTACTCATTTTCTTTTCTTTATCTCCACACTAATTTGAGTATAAAAAAAAAAACTTCTATGATTGTTTCATTCTGATCATGTTCTTTTGGGAATAGCAGTCCATAGTCATCCTATAATTTGCAAGAACAAAGTTGCATATACTATTTTTTTTTATCCAATTCTTTGGTTAACTTTATATAATTTTTATCATTGGTGTAGAAGTTGCATTACCATTTTCCATATAGAATACAGGTATATTTCTTTTGATGTAGAAGTATCCCCTTAGGAGTACCTTTTGATGTAGAAGTATCCCCTTAGGAGTACCTTTTGATGTAGAAGTATCCCCTTAGGAGTGTGTAACTAAGAGTTCTCAAATCACACATTTGAAATTATGATTTCATTTCCACCTTAAATTGCTTAATCTCAGCTTGCACATTTCTTGTGACAATTAAATTATCCACATGGAGGCGCACAAGAAGTAAACTTCTATGCTGAGTTTCCTTCACATATACACCAAATTCTAGTGTGCATTTCACCCTTGGATAAGAAAGTATCAATAAACTTATTCCAAACTTGAGGGTCATGTTTGAAGCCATATGAGACCTTCTTTAGTATATACACATGATGTTCTTTCCCTATTGACCTCAAATCTACCCTTCCTCCAAAGGCCATTGAGGAATGTTAACATAACATCCAGTTGACACACAATCCAACTTCTAGAACTGACCACAACAATCACTAATCAAACAGTCTTCATCCTTGCAATTGGAGCATATACATTTGTATAATCAATTTCTTGTTTTTGAAGGAAGCCTTTAGTCTACCAACTTGGCTTTGTGCTTGCTAATAATGTCATCTATATTGAATTTGACTTTAAGCACACACTTCACATCAATAGGACGTTCATTCTATGGTACATCCATCAATAATGTCAACCAAAAACGAAAAATGTGCCATCTCATCACTGTTAGAAACTGCATTATCATTATACATTTCTTGATTTGTAAGTTTGGTGGAAGGAAATCTCATCCTCTAAACTCTTCTTGTACCAGGAAGAGATGAATTTGTGGTGATGTTTTGCTTGGTATTTATACTTTCTTCAAGGATACATGAAATATGAGTTTCAAATTCACTTTTCCCATTCCATAATTCAGTTTCATCCATAATAATGTCTCTACTAATAACAACATGTTGCTTCACTAGATTGTACAACTTATAAGCACCAATTGAATCATATCAAACTAGTATCAGAGTTTCACTCTTATCATCCAACTTCTTGGTTCTCTCATCTTGAATGTGTTTGTAACATAGTAACCTACAAATCTTTAAAGGATGCACAATAGGCTTATCTCCAGACTATGCTTCTTTGGATGTGACTATTTTGAGTCTTTTTGTGAGCCATCCGTGAAACACTAGCAAAACAATCCAACGATATTAATGATTTGAAGGAAATGCTTTCTAAATTTACAAGTTTCCAAAAGAGTCACAGAGAAAGATCTATGAGCAGATATAAGGATCATAAACATATTATAGGGATTTTTCCATCCAAAATTCTATTAAGCCTAAAATAAAGCTCCCTTCTTTTTGTGGGCATAAAAATGTTGAGGAATATTTAGAATGGGAGGCTAAGATTGATCAAATTTTTGAAAAGCATCAAGTACATGGGTTTAGAAGATTTTCCATGATTACTCTAAGTTTTAAAGAAAATGTTATTTCTTGATGGACACAAAGGCAATATGATGTTAGGATTGGTCGCAAATTAGAGATTTTAAATTGGACTAAATTCAAGGCATGAATGAGAAGAAGAAAAAAAAGTGTCTTCATATGTGAAAAATAAGAAGTTTAGAGAAGAGATGAAAGAGATTGCTAACATAGTAATTAATTTTTTAAATGAAGAAAAAGAACACATTAGAAGAGAGAAAGACAAAGTTTTGAAACTTCTTCTTGATGTGAGTTGATTTTTAGATTGCACATTTTATGGTTTGCACTTTGTTTATCAATTTTTTTGAATTAGCAAGTATGGTGATAAACTCAAGGAAGATTGCCACTGAACACGAACTTAACCAAGTGGTTAAGTAAGTGTGAAGGTTCTTTTCTAGAGGGCAAAGAGAAAAACACATTTATATGGTGTTGATGATGATGAGGTGCGGATTTAAAGAACGTATAATGAAAAGAAACAAGATGGAAATCGAATAGGAAAGGAAGAACACAAGAACATAAAAAGGGATGGAAATGGCACAAGTAAGAAAGGAAAAATATGAAGAGATGAAGAAAGCTTATGGAAAATGTAGAAGGAATCACGCCACTTAGAAGGTGAAGGTATTCCAAGATGAGTGGTGAGGAGTCGCCACTTGAGGTGCACTACTCTCAAGATAAGACGCAAGAACAATTTAGGAGAAAAAACTCACTAATCACTCAAGAAGAGTTTTTGTTCTTAATTCAAATTCAAGTGAAAAAATACATTAGGCAAGACACCATTTATATAGGAGAGAGTGACTTGGGGAGCAAAAGTAAGAAGGGTAGGGGCGTCATTTATGAGAAACCTTCTAGAAAGTAGGCCAAAGAAACCTAGGTGCACATGTCATGAAAGTTGCGATTGGCACAAACCTAAATTACTAAGCACGCACTACTTTAGCTTATTCTTCTATTTGGACCCCCAAAAAGAGCTAAAATTATTTACATAAACTTGTCGTGTAAAAAGACCAAAAGAAAGAACATATGATGCTTTGGCCTATGTCCAATTCTTCTTCTGCTGAGGTCCTTCTGATGTTTGGTGGCGCCTGGTCTTGTATGTTGAGATGACTAACCTAATTCTGAAATGTTTGTTGTGTCCTTAGTCATCTGCTTTTCGAGGTGGTTTGCATCACTTCCCATCATCAATCATTTCCAATTCCTGATGATAAAATTTCAATTGACATTCAAAACTTTTCTCGTGAATAAGATTTTTTAGAATCTAATGTTTTAAAAACTGAAGAAGAAAAGAACTCACAAGAAAATTCTTTGTCTGGAGCTGAACTAGACATTGAAATAAACTTCTATTCTTTAGAACACTTTTGTGAGGAGTTATTTGAAGAAAATTTTCTGTTTGAAGTTGAACCAGATCTTGTTAAAAAACCTTCTGTCATGACACCTGAAGATCGAAAGTTTTGGCAAATTCATAAGGTACAAAAAAAAAAATAACAATATAAATAAGAGTACTTCTTGGTTCATCTTGACTATATTACAAGAAAGGGGTAAATTAACCTTGAAACAAAGGTACTTTCTTATATTTTTCTTTTTCTTACTTTATTGTATCCTTCTCAACGAAACCTTTTTGAATGTTACAATCTTCTTTTTCTGCTCTTATTCATCTTTTGAAAAACATTTTCCAAATAATAACCACAAACAAAAACTTTTACCCATCTTTTGTATTATTCTCATGTTTCCAATTTTCTTTAGGTTGATCTTTGAACCTAGAGGAATATGCTGACTTTTTTTTTATCATGGTGGCTAAAAGATCAAAATGAGATAGATCTAAGGTCAGATCCTTTTCTAAGGAATAATATTTGTCTTAGTCTTGTATAAAATATGTAAATAGTAGAATAGTATTTTCTGGCTTTGTGTTTCTGAGCCAACTTTAGAATAGAGATATAATTCTCTCCAAACAAGACATATACTTGGGGTGCCTTTTCCTTTGCATGGGAAATAACTCTTCAAGCTCCTTAAAGAAGTAAGCTAGGCGCTTTGTACATGACACTCCAATTATTCAATGAAACATGGCAACCTATGAATGGAAAGTTTCTTGTGTTAGAATTGTAGGCCTTAAACAAGAGGGGGGGGGGGGGAGAAATTTTTTTAAAATGTTTTTCATAGGTTTGAAGGGTGTAAAGTAAAAA
>Ga0123342_1004375_pt1 | contig 21593 bp, 5 predicted proteins | sample Turbeawhitnodule_FD_89960 | JGI IMG/M metagenome (GOLD analysis project Ga0123342, IMG submission 89960) | Root nodule microbial communities of legume samples collected from Mexico - Turtle bean Mexico white nodule | ecosystem: Host-associated > Plants > Roots > Nodule | place: Mexico: Nepantla...
GAGAAGTTGGAGGAAGAAAAAAAAAGAGCACAAAAGAAAAGCAAAAAAAAAAAAAAAGTACTACTTCGACCTACAAAAAAAAAAAAAAAAACAAAGTAAGAGAAACGAAGAAGAAGAAGAAACAAAACTTGAACAAACTTACAGTGACACAACAATGAAGCATAAGCGAACTCGAAGGGAAAGAAGAGGAACAAGTGAGCATGAACAACAAACGCGAAGAGAAAGAAAATATGAAAAGAGTTAGTGGTGGGCTTCATAGTTAGGATAAAATTTGATTTAAGAATGCGGCTACTACAAATAGCCGCATTCTTAAATCAAAGCGCTTGATTTATGAATGCGATTATTTATAGTAGCCGCATTCTTAAATCAAAGCACTTGATTTATGAATGCGGCTACTACAAATAGCTGCATAGCCGCATTCATAAATAAAAATAATTAAAAAAATATCACCGCATTTTGAAAGACTGCCCCTGAGACAAAAACGCATTAAATAAGCAGTACTAGTTGTTTTAACATTTTGCACTAGTATATATATATATATATATATATATATATATATATATAATTAGTAACACATTATTTCTAACAATTTATTACTACAAGCTAAAGTTTATTAGAAATTATAAAAGTAGGTTGGAGAATCATTGAATAAAATGTAAATTTCTTCAAAATTTGTAATTAAAAAAATGTTGCTTAAAATGTTAAAAAGTAAAAGGTGCATTATTAACATAAAATGTTGTTTTATATCACAAAGGACGATATCCTTCCTTTCAATATTATCAGAGAGACAATAACTAGATGGAAAAGCTGAAAGTGAAAAATGAAAGGGAAATAATAAAAATGGAAGCACACTTATTGGCATCTTAAAGCAAGAACCCAGTAACTTTTTTTTCTTCCATGAGATATTACCATTGAGATAATGATTTTTCTTTCATAAATGGGGTACTTACATGCTCCACTCACCTTATATCAACACTGAAAAATGTTCTTATAATAGGCTTGATTAAGTCAATTGACAAAAACAAAATGACTCTGAATTGTGATTCCCTCAGTAAGGTCGACCAGAGCATCTCAACCCTCAATGTGCATATTTTTGTCTTAACAAGAACTAGAAAAAGTTGCTCATTTAGCAGTTACTTTTATGAGTAATAGAGACAGCAATTGTCCTTGTTAACTAAGCATGATGACTGAGTCACTCATGACCTACATATCGAATTAAGAAGTAATCATTTTTTCAGTTCCATTTCCACAAAGTATCTTATATGACCCCATTTATTTTTATTTTCTTTTTCATATTTTTCTTTTCAAACTATTGGCTATGCCATCAGCCAACACGAAATTTACCATTATGAATAACATAAAGAAAATTTTACAGGTCATAATGTAAAAAGAAAAACTTTAGCTTCCTATAAAACAAAGTAGACAGATGTTTACAAGACCCCCAAAAACCCTAATGAAAAATATTCAAATGTATTTGCATGATTGTTATTCAGTTGGTTTTCATCAATCCATTTGCAAAAATTAAGGCACCCCTTTGTGTGGTTCATTCCCCATAATGATGCAGCATCCCAAAGGAGCATATAATTCTGTTGAAATACGAGTTTGATTCTTCTTGAGTGCCTATGGATTCTACTGATTGAGCCCACATGTGACCATTACCAAGAGCTAGTAAAATACAAGTGGTCCTCTCATACAACCTCAAGGACTAAGAATGGAAACATAGTCAACAAAATATAAAGGAACCGACATGACCAAAAAGGTGTACGAAATCTCATGCTATTAAGATACATGTGTTAGAAAGTTGTACATGGAGCAATTATGAGTCTTACTACCTTAACTGGTGGGAACCCTAAAACTTTATGGAATGATAAAGAAGCTTGTTTTGTTTCCTCATAGTTCTACTAAGTAATTATTCCTGCTTAAATTTTCAAGCTAAAGAATGGTCCAACAACCACTTTTTTCAAATACTAGTTCGCCTCCTCTTACAGCTTCACCTTCCAAAATGTTGCACATATCACAAGCATAACGATTTGACCAGTGCTAAGATCTATGTTAAAGGAACCACTTGGGCACGAGATACTTATGTGGCTTAGCTAAGTTTAAAGATATTTTTCTTTTTCAATTTTAGAAAACCATTACAATTACCATTTACCAACCTTGGGAATGCTACCCCACCTCCAATGACAATTTTTAGTTTTCAACAACTTTCATGGCATTAAAGGTGTTGGTTGCAAATAGACAGTTCAAAATGAACTACTATTACTTTAGTTCTGGTACATGGCTATTGGTAAACCCATGCCACCTACATTTCTATAAAATGAAAAATTGAAAGACCCCAACACTAAAAGACAAAAATTCATTGAACCAATCAAGGGTTAAGTTAACATTTGCATGAAAAGAACATAATTCCATGAGTATATAGTTGTACTTTGACAAAGGAAATAACAAAAAAATATAGAAAGTTCTCATGCTCTATAAACATGAAAAGAAAGACTACCCCTCACCAAATAATGGATCTAAGGCCTTGGGAACAAAAATTAATTACCCACTTGTTTGTACATTGTCATTGCTTTCATCATATGGGATAAAAACACAATACTTTTAGAATTCCAAACATTCAGCTTCCTCAACAGTAGATGCATCAAAATGTTGCAAAACCCAGGATGAAATGGCACAGTTTCTCCCTATTCATCAACTGGTGCTGGTAGATTGAGATCAATGAGGCAAGGAACAGCAGGAGCAGATGGCCTTATCACAAGAGTGTTCTCTTCAGAACCTCCAATAAAATGGGATCTCTTATGACCCCCCAAGGCTTGGCCTGACCTGAAAATTTTGTTGCAGATTGGGCACTCATGTGCCTTGCTTTTCTTTGACTTCAATTTCTTCTTCCCCTTTTGTCCACTGAGGTTCCTGTTGCGGTACGCCTTTGGAGCTGGATAAGAATCAGTGTCTGTGCTGTTTTCATCACTCTCATAAGCAGAATCATCATAACCATTGTCTCTATCACTGGTTAAGCACTTGTACTTGTTCACCTTATCATTTGCAAAACCATTCCCAATCTTCCTGCTAGAAACCCCACCTAAATTTTGGCCAAGAGAATCATAGTTGGATTTCTTAAATTTCTTTGAATCAAATTTCCTTGCAGCCCCACCATCTTGTCTATCATTCTCCCAATCCTCCAAAACAAATTTCTTAAATTCAATGCTACTGCTTCTTCCCCTGCTTAGCACTTTCCTCGACTCAACATCATAATCCTCAAACCCAGTTAAGTACCCCGCTTTCGAAGACATAGCCTCATTCTTGGAATTCCCGTTATTTGAATCAGTTGAGTCAACCTCCTTAGGACCATATCTAAAATACCCAGAATCTGAATTATCAGAATCATAGCCAACTTCAGCATACTTAAACTTCAAGTCCTTGGGCTGCTCCAACTTCTTCTCCACATAAGCACTAGACATAAAATTCTTACCATTACTATTCATCATAGTAACCTTGGTTTCCGGAGAAGGTGACTTTGCCTCCAGAACAACCGAGTTGTTATCAGAAGACTCTGTGAACAAAGCAAAACGACCCTTATAGCTAGAATCCTTGGACAACATCATCAAACACCTGGCCACCTCTTCTTGACCCTGCTCAACCTCCGAAACAGAAGATTGAGCTTGGTTGTTGCTACTGCTAAGGGTCTTGAACCTCATTCTCTTGGACCTCCTTGGCGTAGAAGTTTCAGTGTCAGACTGACTGTCCATAACCAATTTCTGCTTCTCAGAAAACCCGCCAGAACTGCTCTCAAACCTGTTGGCTCCCTTGTCCTTTTCAGAGTGACAAGCCATGTGGCCACAAAGAGCCTTCAATGAAAAAAATCCCTTCCCACATTCTTTGCAGAACTTGTCAACCTGCAAACTGGAATTGGAATGCACAAACCTCGTGGTCTTCTTGGGGTTCTCTCTAAGACCATAAATGACGTTATAGTTCCCCCGACTAGCACCACCACCATTTTCTTCAGACCCCAAATCCCTCTTCCTCTTTCCCCCTCCATTCAACTTGAACATACCATTAGTAGCAATGTTCCTCTCTGCATTACCTAAAGCTGAATTCTCACTCATCATGTGAGTCCTGATGTGGCCACCAAGAGACTTCCCACACGGGAACCTCTTGCTGCAATACTTGCACACAAACTTTCTCTCCTCCATTGATTGATACGACATCATGAATAATGAATGAATCTAATCCAAATATTATTGTACCCACCAACCAGAAAAACAAGATCAACAAACTTTTAAGACTTACCTCAAAATCCGCAGGGACTATATGCATATGCACGTTCCATGATCATATGAACACACTGGGGGGAGGGGGCGTAAGCCACAAATTCAGATCAAGTTCAGAAAAACAGATCACAAAGCTTCTTCCTTTTTGACCAGGTGATGATCAAAAGAGAATCAAAGCGTTCAGATGCGACGGTTCCATAAGTACAAAGATTGAACCCAAGAAAAGGTACAACACGAGACCCTCAATTTTGTGTTTCCCAAGCAAACAAAATTAATAGGGGTGCGATGGAAAAAATCAAATTTTGAGAGATGGGTTGTTGTTGTTTGTTGTTGCTGCTACTACTCAATAGGCACCAAAGAAGAAGAGCTAGAACTAACCATCACTCTCTTTTCTCTTTTCTCTCTCTATATATACATATATCTCTCTCATTTTTTTGGTTGTTCTCTCTTTATGGTGGTGTTGTAGTTGGAGGAGAATTCCATGCATGGAATAAAAATAACATAAAGTAAAAGGGTAGTTTTAAAAAAGAAAAAAGAAATATTGAAACACGTGTACTCGGTTGAGCACTGTTCGGTGGTTCTTTGCACAGTCAATATTTGAAGATGTATGGCAAACCAAAAATTGAAACATCCAAACTATGCTTTAGATTATCTTGCTTCTCAACTCACACAAGTTAAATGTAAGAATCTCCAACAGTTCTTTTTTGAAGCTAAACACCTCCTTCACTTCCACCACCCATTGCTAAAAATTATATATTCAATTGCATTTAGAACATTTTATTTATTCTAACAATATGCTTTTTATATCCTTTTTTCACCTTGTTTTTTGTAACCTTATATCCACTAATCAAATGTAAAAATAAAAATTATTTAAAAAGTTTCAGTTTAGGTATGAATAATCAATTAACATTTTTATTTCATCTAATGCCAAATTAAATAATTGATTTTTTTTCAAATTTAAATCTAGTAGCTACATTAAATTTTCAAAAGAAAAAGTATTGATTTCTATTATAAAAGAAATGGTCAGCAAAATTCTTTATGGTCCTTTTAATGGTGTTTTTGTTTTTGTAATTTTATTTAGTTACTCTTAAACGAAGGTTTATATTTCCATCAGCAATTTATTACATATGTGTATTATATTTCTTTAAAAATTGTATTATAACTTATTATAATTGTATTATTTTAATTTTGGAATCTGTAGGGGGCGAAATGTTTTATTTTTTCATTGGGTGTTAAATAGAGAGTTATATCCCAAATTTTGGTAGTTAATAAAATATTTGGAAGAGACACTGAATTTAGATTCTGACATATTTATATATCATGCATATCATCTTTTAGTGGATTGATTATGCCCATTCTCATGAGGTTTATTTGATGACTTACCCAATTAAGAATATACTCGTTTTTAATAATAATTATATTCCTGAATTGTGTTCTTACCAAAAAATAGTTTATCATTATCCAATATTTCTATGTATGTAATAGTGATAAAACTTTAGAAAATCTTTATATAAAGGCTAATCTTTATATAAATGCTAAATGCTAATTAAAGGGTACAAAATAATACTATAATTCATGCATGGGATTGGAATCATTTCCCCTGTTTTTGCCCACAGTTTTCGTTCATGTGCATTATGACTCTGAGTACAAGACAGTTCTTAGAGAAAAAAACATTTATAGCACTCATCACTTAAATTTTTCATGTATGCATGTGTACTATGATAAAAAAAAAATTGAGTTACTTATTTTTTAAAATTATTATATTTGTAACAATTATTTATCGTAAAAAACATGTGAGTATGTATTCTCATATAAGAAACCCTAAATATTTGTTCATATATTATAATACATAAAAAAAAACAATAACAGTGTTGAACTGGAAAAAACCCAGACATACCATTGAACAATGTTGGGCTAGAATATGCTAAATGTTTGATAGACACTTGGCACCCCAAATTTCCATAACTTCCCTTAGATTAAGTCAAACACTGTTGCAGAGATGTGATTTGCTTGTTAGAAGAGGCTACTTTTGTTCTTCTACCTATTTTTGTGCAAAGCACCATTAATGGTGGTTCATTTTCTACACTTACATCCTCTAAGAGGTTGATTTGGTTAGTCAATGTGATTATATATTAGCGTTTAGCAACATTTTCGCAGTATTTCACTCGGTTTTATTTCCTTAAAAAGGAACTAAATTAGAGTAAAATATGTTTAAATACAAGTTTTAAAAACTAAAGAATTAAACTTTTACGGAAAAAGAACTGACTGGAATAACTTAAAAAGGAATTATATATTTTTTGTTTATTTTTTATACTAAAAAATTATTTATTATATTAATTAAATTAGATACTAAAAAATTAAAAAAATTATTATTATAAATATATAATTTTAAAATTAATATCTAATTAATTGAAAAAAATTATTTATTAATTATTTAAATTTTACAGTTTGTAGTTAAAATTTTAGAAATCAATTTAAAATTAGTTATTAATAATAAAGATCTGTATTAATAATTATTCTAATATCTAAAATAATATTTAATTTAATTAATATAATAATTATTTATTTTTTATTTTTAAAATTGGTTTTTATTTTATAATTTTGTTGTAATAATATATCTTAGTCTTTCTTCACTCCTTCTTTGATAGTTTTTTCTTCTACGAATATATCATAGAAAAGAATTTAATTTTTATGTTGCATAGCAAACTGATTAAAAGTTATCTTATATGTAATTCTAAAATAGTAATTAAAAGTTAATTAATTTTATTCTACATGTCAATCGATATTTAAAATGAGAATGTAAAATATCTTTAATAAATGTTATCACACGCCCTATATTTGAATGAGGTTGTAAAAAGTCTTTAGTGTACTAAACTCATTGACGTTAGTTTGCTTCAACCAACTGCATTTAAAAGAAATATTAATACGTTCAGTTGTACATATTTTTAGAGACATGATAAAAGAAATACATATGTATTTATAAATTTAAAAATTTATATATATATATATATATAATATGACAAATATAAACAAAAGTCCATCCATTAATTAGAGATAGAAATCAGGTCAATCCTATTGTTTGAGATCTGATCTACCAAAATGAGTTGTCATTAAATACTTATTTTTATAAATATTAAAGATGAAAATTTAAAGTTGATAAAAAAATTATAATTGTATTTAAGTTATATTTAAAGGTTATAAAATAGAAAATTATATAATTTCTTTTTTATTTCTCCAAAACCATCATATCTTTAATATGAATTTTCTATTGGAGATAGTTGAGAGCAAAACTCAACTAACGAAAACTTCGATCAAGATCAATTTTTTTTATTTTTTTTTAAGTTTCTTTTTCGTATTGTCTTCATGCATGATGTCCCTATGCATATCGTAGAAGTTGTGACATGTATGGTCAGTTGATAAAAGATAATTGTTAGTCTAAGTTTGTGGTAATGTGTTTGTCTATTAGTTTTGACTTCCTAAAAACAACCTATAGGATCTTTGAGCCTTCACAACTATTCTCATTTCCAAAATAAAATCCTTTAGAAAACATGACATTTACTATGGACTATAGATAAATTTAATACAAATTTAATTTAAATATTAATAATGTTATTGAAGATTGTTTGAATTGTAGTTTTGATTTCAATTATTAATGATTGAATTGTGTTGAATTGGAAACATAGTGGTAAATTTCCATGTTTGGATGATAGACTTGATGGTGGAGTTCTATTTGCTCCTTCCATAAATTCTTCCATTTCTGATGGTTTGAATGATGGTAATGGACTAGTACAAAACAACTCAATAACGACAGTTAAAAAGCTATATAAAAACGGCTCTCGAACCGTTGTTATTGCGAGTGTCGTTATAAACCAGTTGTTTATAACGACGGTTCTAAAATTGTTGTTCTTTTACCAAATAACAATAATTTTTTTTAAAAAAATACACTTATAACGACGGTTCCCCACTAGACTGTCGTTATAAATGCCTTTTAAAGATGATTCTAATGGAGAACCGTCGTTATAAGTGTATTTTAAAAAAATAGTTTTTATTATTATATTTTTACTCTAATCTAATCCTGCATAAAATATCAAAATTTCAGAACAATAATACATGTAATATCATAATTTAAATATATAAAAGTGTACAAAAAGTTCTATAAATATATGGAAAATTTTTATGTAATTCTAAAGTGTTATACATTGTTACCTTAAGGTACATCCAAGTGAGTTTCTTTGCATTTGCACTGACATTTCTCCCTCCACTCAACATCCTATATCTATAATAAGCATTGAAATAATAATATTTCATGTTAGAACACACACATAAGATTATGTAATGTAATATATGAGTAATAAATAAATTTGTGAATGTAATGTAATCATAATGGTTTGATAAATCTCTAATTCATACTACAAAACATCATGTAAAATTTCAGAATTTTCTTATAAGTGTAAGTACGAGAACTAAAACCTCAAAAATACCTAAAAATACCCAAATAATACTAAAAAAAAAAAAAAACTGATAGTAAATGATGGAATTTTGGAATTTTGGTGGGGCCAATCCCCTTCAAAAGGATATACCCTCAGATCCTAGCCTTACAATCCAGGGAATGCCACTTCTATTTCTTTATTTTCTTCACTCTCTTCTAGGATCAAACACCATCATGTAGAAATAAGAAAACATTAAAACATATGTTATTTGTTCAAAAAGAATAACAAGAGTAGAAGAAAGGACCTTTCTTCCAAGGTCTTTGTATTTTTTACCTGATTGGTAGACAAGATTAATCCAAGAAGTACGATTATTTTTTTGTTTTTCTACCTTGTGAAGTTGCACGTATACCTGATTCATCAGAATATAAAGATTCTTCGAAATTAAATTGTGTTTGTAGTTGGTTTTCCACTACTTGTTAAAGTGTAGAAAAACAAACCACAAACTTATTTTCTTTGTAAGTGAAAATAATTTTATTAAAACAACCATGGTAAACAAAGGCACGGTTTTTAACCCAACATCAATGGCATATTGAAAAGTTCATATATAAAATTTCAATTGATTTGGACAAGTATTTTGATCACAATAAATTTCCCAATCCAGAGCAATTACACATAATTTTGGCAGCAAGATAGAACCCTAAAGAATTAAAGAAATAGAACAAAACTACTTGACAAAATGTAAATTTTAATGCAAGAGACTTACTAATGACCTAATAGTAATTTTAGAACTCAAGACTAAAAACAAAATGCACCAAAAGTTTATAAAATATAATTTTCATATGAGACATTTTCACAAACACACTTTATGGACAAATGAACAAACATCTTGGATACATTACTAATAATGGAATTTTTTAAACAATTGAAAGGAGAAACATGACAAAACAAAACCCAAACAGATATGTAAATCAAAACAACACAAACCACAAGACCCAAACCAAGAAAACCCATTTGGCTTATCAAGAATAACAAGAAACTATGAATTTTTTATGATTTCTCAACATAATTTATGGAAACACATGAATTAAACCAATAGAAATGAAAAAAAAAACATTAATCGATGGAAAATGAAACAAACAACAAGAACAACAAGGATATGGTTTGGCCAAGACAAAAATAAGACAAAGAACAACCAGGAACTTATCTCTTTTGTCTTTTTTATGAAACCAAACCTTTGATTACCAACTGATGGAGTTCACCTTGCTCCTTCCATAATTTCTTCAATTTTAGATGGTTTGAATGATTGAAAAAGACATGGAAGCGGAAGAATTGGTAAACAATGAGTAAGAATGAATGAGTTTTAGAGTGTTGTAGGAGAAAGGTTCTAGGAAGGAGATTAGGCCAAACTTTTAGCAATTTCTAAGGCTTCTACTAATGGAAAAATGTTATTCTTCTAGTAGTGATCTTTGTAACTTCTTCTTTGGATGGATGATGAAGGATATTTGAGGAGCGAAAGCATTAAAGAAACTCAAGAAAAGTTTCCATGGATTGAAGTGGAGTTAGGAATTTGTGAGAGTGAGAGGTAAGGTCAACTCACTAGGAAAGAGTCTAGGCTAAATCTTGAAGGAGACTAACCTATGGAGAACTTAAGAACAAGTAGAATGACCAAAAATAGGCAGCATTTCATTACTAATTCCAAGTTTAAAATACATGTACAAGAGACTCCTATTTATAGGAAAAAGTCTCTCAAAACCTCTCAAATGAGAGTGTGACAAGTGTCACCACCTTATTGGTGAAAATCCTCTCCATTGAGGAGAAGACATGTGGAGCCTCATGCCTTCCTTGCCTACATTTCTATTTGCACCCGTCTTCTACTATTTTACACTTTACTTTCTTTTCTATTTACATCATTCTCTACTTTGGCCCAAAATACAAGGCCCAAAACTTCCTAACTACACTATACAATTTTTACAAGGCTAATAAGAAGAAAAAGATTCTACAAACTCTTCATTAAAGCTCGATCTTCGTCTATCTTCTTGTCCAAAAGTTTTGAGGTTGGACACTTACCATCATCTACACTTAGAGAGTAAGAGCAAACGAAAAGTAAGACTTGAGAGAAAATTGTAATACCAAACTTGAAAAAATTCAGTACTCAAATCAAGTATTTCCATATTACAAGAAGAACTCTCTACTTATAAGGTCAAAGTGACCCTTGGAGTTCTAAAAAACTCTCCATTCTTGGAGTGACAGGTGACACCTCCAACACTCTTCATTCATGGTTTGCCATGTGGAAATCTATGTTTTCAAAAGCTTTTCATCCATGAGAGGACGTGTGGCATAAAGGAGAGGAGTGGACAAGCATTTGGGCGCCCAATTCTTCATGAAGGAGAAGGAAGAGTCACTTTGGAAAAAGGAAGGAAATGATACCATGTAGGTGTCCATGTGGCGCCTAGGTGGATGCCAAGTGTGCTCCCTTCAAACTTTTTAATCCTAGGCTAAAAATGGCCCAAATACAAGACCCAAAAATCCTATACAGAATTTTAAAGACTGAAATTAAAATCCTAATTACACTGTACATTTTTACAAGGCTTCAAAAAGAGAATCTTCTAGAAAAGATTTTTTTTATCAACATTTCTTTTCTTATGAACCTGATTATTTAGGTGGTTGACATGGTCATCCATCACTTGAAATTGTTAGTTCAAAATTATTAGCGCAAATAAATAAATTAATCATCTTTAGTTAAAAACAAGATTTGTTACATCATTTGTACATGCATCATGCTTAACATATATGTTATGATGTTACATTGTCTATTTGAGAAACAAACCTTATACTTGATATGTCTTCTCTTTTACATAGGAAATTCCTCTAAAAAGGCAAAGCATATATATGAGAAATTTAGCGTTTGAAGATTGAAGTTTGAAAGCATCTCTTAAAATCTTTACATCGAAGGACACATTTTACAAAAAAAAAAACATATAGAAGCTCTAAAAAGTTTGTTGCAATGTTACCTACTATGTAATATAATTGTGAAGTGATAGGACTAAAAGAGGGAAACAAGTGAATTGCTCAAGTTTTGTTGACATAACAAATACTTTTTGAATATCAGTGTATATATATAAGAGAAGAAAGAAAGAAGATAAGGTTGTTGTTCCTAAAGATTATCCAAAACACAATCCTCTAAGAAATACTTTTTCATATCCTTTAGATTTTTGTAAATAACTCCTATCCATCTCTATCTTGATAGTTACCTAGTTATAGTGAGTGAAATCTTAATATACTTTTTTTTAGACATTAAAGTTAAATCTAGACTGACCAACCTGTTGCAAACCTTGTAATCATAATACATTTTAGTTGTGAATGAAACCATGAAAGATTATTGTAAAAAGAATACTCGTGGTGTAAAGCTTGGAGACTCTTGTCAAAGAATACTCGTGTGAGTAGCTTGGAAAGGTTAGCAAAAAGAATACTTGCATTGTAAATCGTATAAAGGATTCTCAAAGAACACTATTGTTGTAGGTCAAGATTTATCTTGAACAATATTTATTTTAATGAAACTTGATGATTTGGTTAATGACTACATAATCTTTATTGTAGATGTATGAGTATAAAAATATTTGTGTACTCCTTCTTTTTATTGTTATTTTTTATCTATTTATCTAAGCTAGAAGTTATGGTTTAAAATCTTGTGAAATATGAATCTATGTTATTATATGTTTGTGGTAATATGTATGTTTGTTAGTTTTGGTCACCTAAGAAAAACCAAGAGGAACTTTGAGCATTCTTAGCTCATTCTCATTTTCATGATTGAGTCCTTTGGAAAAATAAGAGATTTACAAGTATGGGAAACTTACATTTAAATTTGAATTAAGTTATTAGAGTAGAGATAAAATTAGTAGAAATATTAAATACAAATTTAATTTAAATTTTAATATTGTTGTTATTGTTGAAAATTGTTTGAATTTTGAATGACTAAATTGTTTTGTATGGAAACATGTACTAGTAAATTTACATATATGTGAAGATGATAACTTGAAATTGTAAGTTCAAAATTGAACAGACTTGCATTATGTATTTTGATTAGTGCAAACACACTAATTATTCATTTTAAGTTAAAATAAAATGTGTTGCCATTTGAGCATGCATCATGCTTAACATATATGTTATGTTGTTACGTCGTCTAAGAACAAACCTTGCACTTGATATGTGGTCTCTTTTATGTAAAGAATGTCTCTAAATGGTAAAACACATCAATAAGAATATTAGCGGTGTAAATTTAAGTTTTGAAAGTAACTATAAAAAACTTTAGATCAAAAGACACGATTTATAGAAAGAGAACATAGAAAACCTTTAAAAATTTTGTTGCAATGAACCTACTCTCTAATACAATTATGAGGTGATAGAAACTGGAACAGGAAGCAAGTGAACAACCTAAGATTGATATAGTCCTATTTATACTAATCATTGTCGGACGTTTTTCATCATCTATTATTTAAGTCAAAATCCAAGTTCAACTTCTTTCCAAAATATTAAAATAAATTATTTATCCTTAAAGTCTTCGAAAATGTTTTCAAAAATTCATTAAAAATAACTTATCCTTCCTTCTTGTCTTTTCTCATATTTTACAAAAATATTATTATAAGGTATGCATTGAATGTTCGTTTTGATGATTGACAAGTGTCATAATTTAGTGGTATTTATGTAAAAAGATAGACATTTATGGATTTTAATTGTTGAAAAAGTTATAATTCAACTTTAAAATTAGGAAATTTGATTTTTTTTATATAGTTTTTTATTATAAGATGAATAAGAACTATTTATTCTCAAGTTTGTGCTAATTTCAGGAATCTAGGGGAAGATAGAGATAAAGAACTAAATGAGGAATAGAAAAGTGAGAGACGAGGAGAAAACACAAAGTTAGGGCATTCAAAATTTGATCAAAGCTCACTCAGACCCGCCCAAGCAAGATCACTCTAAAGGCAAACTTGTCCAAGCAAGATCACTCTGGAGCAAACTCGCCCTAAGCGAGATCACTCCAGCAATAAAACTTGCTCTCCGTAGCAAACTCGCCAAGGACTCGCCCATGCTCTCCCAAAACTCGCTCAAACTCACTTAAATGAGTTTGCCCCAGTGAAGTTTGTTTTTATTCTCGTGAAACCCACTCAAGGAAGCAATATCTCGTTTGAGCGAGATGTCACTTAGTAACCTACATCAAATTAGGTTCAATAAGGGCGTGAGGTAGAGTTGTAAGGGAGAAGGGAGGATGATCAAAGATAGGAAACCCTGAAGAAGGCAGCCGCCAAGGAAAATATGAGTGGCTAAGTCTTCCCTTTGGGATTGTGAATAATTTGTTCAATCTCTTATGTATTGAGGTGATATTTATTTATAATATTTTATTCTTAAGTGATATTGGTATTATCATTTTATTCTTAAAGCTTAAATCTTTATTCATAATTTTGATCATTAGATTTGACTGGAAAGTACTTTTGAGTATTTAACCTAAATGAAAATGCTTAACATATTTGAAAGCTGGGAATATATTTGAAATGTTAATTGCTTTATAACATCGGTTCATAATGATAAAAAATGTTTCTATAAATATGTGAGAAATAAATATTTAGGAGACAATCTTAATAATTTTATGTGAGGAATCGATATGAAAGATTTTTGTATATGCATCAATGTCAATCAAGTTAGAATGTTATATGTTTTTATTCATTGAAAAAATACAAATGAGTGAGAATGATTAATCCCAATCCCAATTTTCTCAATTGAATTATCTAAATCGTTTACTTTGTTTTCAATTAATTTCTTACATAAATTTATGATACCAACAACCTTTAAATCAAACTTTTGCACATCTTTTTATATTTAGTGAATATTATACCTTATATTTTAGAACTGTACGAAAGAAAGTCATCAATGATGAATGTTTAGAAAATCATTCCAAACACTTTTTGTTGTTAGGAATATGAAAATTGGTTTTGAATTGGATGTTTAATGTTGTATACAAGTTTGAAGAATTTAGATTAGTTATACAATTTAGGTTTGTATTAGAGTATAATTGACATGAAAATGTTTTGAAATGAAATATTTGTCTTTCGTTTCTTATCACTTTTTCGGTGTACTGATGTTGATATCTTCGTATACCTCTGAAGCAAAAGGTTGATCCCTTAAGTAATATACGATAGTTAGAATTAAATTATTATTTTTATACTTCTTCTCTTAAGCAATGAGTCTCATTACACAAACAATAATTTGTCGTTCAAACAAGGAAAAAGTCACATTAATTTTCGTTCATCATGGAAGACCATCACCCAAGCACACAAGAGTCATTAAATTAATGAGTTTTTGTTGTTTAATTGGTAGCTTATTATTTTAGCTAGATAAATTTTATATTAGTTTTATCTCTTATTGAAGAATATCGTTTAAGCGAGGAAACCTCACTTAAATAATATTACTTTGTGATTTGAACTTCAATTTTCTCATTTTTAGCTTCTATTTAAAAAATATATATTGTATAAGATGGTTTTAGTGCATGATACATTGTTTCATGAATTTATTATGTTTAAATGTGATTAATACTGATGAGTTGGATATCTTATGATTAGAAAACTACTTGCTCCTACAAAGCTAGAATTCTGCAGAACACTTCTTCTTGTTGCACTCTTCTCGTCTTTCCGGTATCTCGGTTGGGCTCTTTTTGGCAGGATCTCCTTTGATCTGAACACGATGGGGGATGTGCCTGCGAAGACACTCCGACGATCAAGTCAGTTTGAGAGTTAGATACCAGAGGAGTAGGGAGTGAATAGTTACCTTGGATGTTGTGCCCCTCCTGCTATTTATACTGTTCTAGATGGGCTCTGGCTGTTATGAGTCTGCTTTAGGGTCCAAGCGGAGGCCCAATTGTGCCTTAACCGTGTTTATCACCTAAGTTAGTTTATTTATGTCTAATTACGTGTTTAGTTGTTCCTCTTGTCGTCTAGTCGACTTTTCGGCCACCCGGTAGTACACTACTAAGGAGATACTATGTTGGTGAAATATAAATGGAATATTAAATTGTTTTCAAATGAAATATTTGGATTATATCTATAGTTTAAATTATATAGATGAAAGTAACAAATAAAAACAGTTAATGAAGGCTTTCTACAATCTAGTCTATGTTGTATAAGGGTGACCAAATGAAATCAATCTTGTAAGGGTAAAATTGCTAGGTAGACCAAATAGATATATATTAGGGGTTAGTCTTTGACTTCATAACATAATAAAGTCTTTCAGAAGTTGTGCAATATCTATATATTTTTTTATTTGATTATTGTGAAGTCTATATAGTCCATGTATGATTGGATGTTCATTTAATATAATTGATATGAAGTGTATCAAATAGTTAGTTTTTTTGTCTTTTATTTGTAGTTGCCTTTATAATTATGATAGTCATGTGTTGACACCTAAATAGATCGATGCTCATATACAAGGTCAGACAACAGTAAAAAACTTTATAAAAATATTTGTAGTTATGTAGATATATTCCTTTTAGAAATTCCTAATAAGAAAAGAGTGTATTTAATATATTTATGATTTGTAATAATATTTACCCACTAATAAAAATTAGAAGAAAAACTTGTCTCACCTTGCCAAAAGTTTAATATATAAAGAGAAAATAAAAAAAATCATATATTTATTTTATAAAATTAATTTAAATAAACAAATCTAGTTAAATGATGTAAAAAATATATTAATAATTTATCCTAAGTTTCATTAAATATCAATTTTTTAGTAGTATTAGAGAAATTAAATTTATAAAATAAACTAATAAAAAAATATTTTAATGTTCTTAAAAATATTAAAATCATTACAAAAATTACATGGTGTAAATTTTAAACTTAAATTTTAGTACGATTTTACTTTTTATTGTTTTTTAGAGTGCAGGGTAGTTCACTTTAGTCCAACAATGACCCTTTAGATTAGGGGACTTCGTGGAACACGCCACAATAGGAGAGTTCGTTGAACTCGTAACTCTTTCCTTATTTGATTATACATTGAGGTGTTTGGACATCTAGTACTATATTAAATTAATTACATATTTAGAAAATATTTATTTTAATTATTATTTTAATAAAACATACTTTAAATTAATAAAATTAAATAATATATATATATATAAGTAACATAGAATTTAATTGGTGTTATTAATGTAGTATTTATATAAATAAACTAACATCTCTCATAGTACTAGTTATTATATTTACCAAATATAATATGCAATTCAATAGTATTATGGTTTAAATAATTTAATAGTATTAAATTAGTTGAACTTAATAAATTTAATGTTAATATTTGATACTAAGGATATGTAAATTCCAATTCTAAGATATTTGAAGGTCTCGCATATAAAATTATTTAAAATCCAAACAACTTGATATATTTAAAAAATATTTTGTTATAACAAACTAAATAGTCAATGTTCAATAATAATTCAGTTTTGGATATTTCAACCTAGGTCCAAAAGGTGTATAAATACAAATTGATCCTTCACTAGGTACTCACTTAATTTTCTCCTTCATTATTCACATACTATTACTTTTAAAATCTCCTTATCTCTTATTAACTTGTACGTCGGGAAATACTTCAAAGGTAGATCTCATTCCATATTTCTCAACAACTCGGTAACCATTTTCCAAAGGATTCATCTCGACTTCCTTGGAACCCTCCTAATCCATTTCAGACGATTCACACCCACGGTAAAAATATTTGGCACCTACTATGGGGTCTAGATAAAATTATTCCCATGGTACTTACTGGAAGTGAGATTATTGATAGAAACCATCCAACCAAAACATCGACAAAATAAGGAGGATAAATACCTAGAGCTTTATTCAGAGACTTGTTAGCATAAATGGGCCTAATTAGGCTTTTGTAGGCATAATAAAGAGCACAACTCTAGGAGGAAGGAATGTATAAAGCATATAAGAGAAGACCTCCACACCGTGAAAGAATACTAGAGCCTTGGTCAAAGGATTACACGATATGAGTTGATTTGAGAATTGCACATATTTTTAGAGGTTTCACTTGGATTACGAATTGGATTAACATTTATGGTGATGACTCAACATGAGCTTAACCAAGTGGTTAAGTAAGTGTGAAGGTTCTCTTCAAAGAGCAAAAGAAAAAGGCTCACACAAATGAAAATATGCAAGCGAAAATTAAGAACTCAAAATATTGAGTTCTCTGATTCACACAAACCTTGATTCACACAATTCATGAAGATTTCTCTGATTTTCAGCAAAGGTGTCCATTTGGTTTACCATTAGCCTCTCAAAAGGAGACATTGAAGTCATCATTTCTCCTATGTGATCATCATTAGGACCAGCTTCACGAGTCTCAACAACAGGTTCCTCTTGATTTGCTGCAGCTTCAGGTTCTTCTCCATCATTAGTTCCACTAGGACCAGCTTGGTCACCATCCTTACTTACCCATCTCCCACCAATCTTGGTAAACCCCATCTTGCTTAGGAATCCACTATTGATCTCACTTGAAGGTTTTATAATCTCAGCCAATTCTTCTTTGAGAGGGGGTTCTTGAGACAATTCTTGTAGAATTGCATCTTGTTGAACTCTTCTATCACCCCAAGATTGCCTTTGTTAATCCTTACTCCAGAAAACTTCAGCCCAGTTATGGCAGCCCACGCATCATTGGCGATTACAATGTCTACCCCTTTCACATGAGAGTTAATAGTGTCACCATTGAATTGAAGGTTGGTGTAGAATACCTTCACCAAATCTGGTTAGGTGTTTCTAGAAAGCTCAAGGAATCTCTTCATCCTTTGCTCCTTTAGAAGACTTCTCACCACAGTCAGATTTTGTTGCTTCATCCATGTGAAAGAGACAAGCTTTGGAGTGTTAACTATCTTCCTACTGGTTTCGTGTAGGTACTTGTCTATCAATTCTGATTCTCCTGAGAATTAACCTTCTAGCTTTCCACCACTCCTTGCAGCTCTTGTTTTCATTCTCTTAGAGGATGGAGGAGTTGAAGCCATAGTTCAGTTAGAAAAAGATGAGAGCACACTGCAGAAACAAACTTAGAGTAGAAAGAAAAAGGAAGAAAAACGGGTTGTTCTTTGTGAAAAAATAGCAACCAATAGATTCACATATATAGCCACAACAATTAGTCAAAGTTGGCATTTAGTGGGTTGTTTTCAAAACAGAAAAGAGAATCAAATCAGAACCATAAAGCAGTTTTGTCGGTCATAACAAAAAGTACAAAAAACACATGCTGATTTGACCATACTTTAAAGCAATTTTAATTTCCAAGATTTAGAGGAATCTAATTCATAAAGAGCAGTTATTACAGAGATACTTTGTATTCAAGACTATAATTAAAGCATTCTTGACCACAAAAATCACTAGGTTTGAACAGAAAATCAGTTTAAAGCACATTGAATCAAAAAACAGATTTGAAACAGAGTTGAAACAATCGGTTGTTTCGAAGAAACAATCGGTTGAATTTCTGCAACTGGTGAAAAAATTTGAAAAAGCCAAATTCTTTTAACAGACATTGAACATACAATCATTCAGGTTCAAAGCACATTATAATTTGTATTGAACAAGAAGAAATACAGAACAACCATAATCCATAACTAACTAATGAATATTCAGAATTGGATTTAAATGTTCAACAATAGAAAGAATAAAAAAAAACATTCTTCAAGATTTTAAAGTACACATATGAAAGTAGTACACAATATCAGAACAAGGCATTGTCTTGCAAATTGGCTTCCATGAGATTCCGATCTTATAGACCCTTCATGTGGAGTCAAAAATCTGCAAAGTAAAGCTTATCAAATCACAAGATTTGATCCCTTAAAGAACTTGGGACCTTTCATGTTAGATATATCCTTACATTTAAAGATACCTTTAGGAAAAAAATATTTACGAAACCTGCAGAATCTAACTGAATGACCTCTCTTCATACTGTAAAAACATGTAACAACCGGTTGTTTCGTTCTTTTAATCGGTTGCTTTTCTGGCACTGATGAAAAAGGTTTTGAAATCCCATTCTCTTTGCTCTGTGGATAAAATCCTAAGCATGCTTTTACAAAGACACAATTTTGAGATGCAAGAACATTCTCAAAGTTGGATTTTCCGGTTGTAAGCTTATCCACAGTTTTCAAAAGGTAGTGAATCTTTCTTTCAAGATTTTCACAGTTTTCACAAAACCTTGAGTCACACACGCAAATAGTGTTTTTGTAAATAAAATCCAGGTTTTCAAAATCAACTTTAGATTTTTCCAACTCTTCTTCCAGTGTTTTGACTCTATTTTCAAGCCAGTTGTTCAAACCTTTCAACCGATTGTATGAGAAAGCCAATCGGTTGGCTTTTTCATGAGTTTCATTGAAAGCTTCTAGTAGTTGGTAGTAATTGTTACCTTTGACTAAAGAAGATGAGCTCATGCTACTTGATACAGATGTTTTTAAACACAGGTTTGCTTCTTCATCTTCTGAAGAGCTAGAGGAGGATATCTCATTATCATCCCATGCTATATAGGCCTTCTTGGTTTTTCCTCTTCTTTCACTTTTGAAATCAGCTTTTTCCTTGCTCTCATTATTGGGGCACCCAGCTTTGATGTGACCCTGTTCACCACAGTCATAACAAGTATATTTGTTAAGATTAAAGTCATTTGGCTTCTTAGAACTGTACCTATTTGAACCTTGGCATTTATTCTTTTTCAAGAATTTGCTAAACTTTCTTGACAGCAAGCTCATGGTATCTTCATCACTATCACTTGAGTCTTGTTTCCTTTTCTGGTTGGCAGCTTTAAGTGAAATACCCTTGTTGTGGTTGTCCTAACTTTCTTGGACAACCAACCTATTCATCTCAAGTTCATGCTCCCTTAGCTTACCAAACAAAGAAGTAGTTGTCATGGATGTTAAATCCTTTGACTATGAAATGGAAGTGACCTTTGGAAACCATGTCCTATCAAGACACTTCAAGATCTTGATGTTCAGCTCATCTTTGTCAAAGTTCTTGCCAAGGCTCATCAAGTGATTCACAATGTGGGAAAATCGTTTCTGTACCCTTTCTGCATTCTGAAAAGCTCATACTCTTGGATGAGAACATGCTTTCTTGCCCTCTTAACATCATTAGTTCCTTCATGTGTGACTTCAAGGATGTTCCACATATCCTTTGTTGAAGTGCATTGTGATACCCTAAAAAAATCATCACAACTCAAAGCAAAGGTTATTATGTTTTTAGCAATCCAATCAAATTTTGCTTTCTTGCTTTCAGCCTCAGTTCATTCAGATGAAGGCTTATCAATTAAGACATCATTTCTTTTAACTTAAGGAATAAAGGGACCATTTTCAATTGTTTCCCAAATACCTTTATCTGTGGAATGCATAAAGATCTTCATCATTACCTTCCAAAACTGGTAATTCACACCACAAAACAGTGGTGGTCTGTTTATGGAAGCACATTCCCCAAAAGGTAATTTGTCAGCCATTAAAGCAGTTTTTAGAAAAACAGAACTTGAATATTTTTCAAGAACCTAGCTTTTGATGCAAATTGTTATAATTAATGGCTTAAAAAGATGGGGGGTGAATTGTTTGTCAAAATATTTTCGCAAAGGTTGAATAATAATGAAGCTTTATCAACAATCACAGAAGAAGCAATCAAGGAAGCCAATCAAACAATGTAAAAGAAATTGTTTGCAGAATTTCAATCGGTTGAAACTTCGTTTTAACCGGTTGTTTATGGTAGCAACAAAAACAGAATTAAATCAAATAGTTTATAAGGAGTGAGAGAGAGAGAGAGAGAGAGAGAGAGAGAGAGAGAGAGAGAGAGAGAGAGAGAGAGAGAGAGAGAGAGAGAGAGAGAGAGAGAGAGAGAACACACACACA